>WPCK01343139.1_pt1 | contig 56494 bp, 45 predicted proteins | sample 5399851 | NCBI WGS metagenome assembly WPCK01 (sample SAMN12869471, study PRJNA574797) | sludge metagenome | isolation source: wastewater treatment of pH11 | place: China:Beijing | collected 2019-05-20
TGTGGGCCATACTGGGATCGAACCAGTGACCTCTTCCGTGTGAAGGAAGCGCGCTACCCCTGCGCCAATGGCCCGAGGTGGGTACGGGATTCGAACCCGTGTGGACGGCTTTGCAGGCCGCTGCCTATCCTCTCGGCCAACCCACCAATATGAGATACCCCGGGAAACCCATAGGTGACCGAAGGAAACCCGAGCGGATGACGGGACTCGAACCCGCGACCCTCACCTTGGCAAGGTGATGCTCTACCAACTGAGCCACATCCGCACACAAACCAAGAAATCTTGCCTTTTGCGCGAGGGATACGCTACCGGACCGCCGCGTTTTGGGCAACTTGGAGATCACCGGCACGTCGCTACCGAACGGCCCTCCCGGCCCAACGAACGGTTGCTTTTGCCAACGTGTCCAGCGAGTCCACGACATCAGGAATTTCGAGGATTCCAGCGTCTTTGGCGACCACGGACAATTCGGTGCATCCGAGCAAGACGATGGTTGCACCCTGCTCACGCATCGCGTCGATGATCCGCATAAACTGGTCGAAGTCCACAGGATTCCCAGCTTTGACTTGACCGTAGATGACATCCATCACTTCAGATTGGAGTTGATCGTCCGGAATCAGGAACCGATGCCCCGCCACTTCCAGCGCAGTCTGGTACACGCGCGCCTTCAAAGTTCCATCTGTCGCCAGAATTGCACACAACGCGCCATCAGGTTGTCGACGCCCAACTTCCTCAACCGACTGCTCAACAATGTCGAGCAAAGGCACCGACACAGAGTCCTTGATTGCCTGCACGAAATGATGTGCGGTGTTGCACGGCAACACCAACGCACGAGCACCCGCATGCTCCAACAGTATGGCGTCATGTGCCATTACAGGAGCAGGATCATCTGCGTTCTCGTCCAGAATCCTTGCGGTGCGATCAGGAGTTGAGGAGTGCTGCGTCACCAACAGGTCTATGTGCTCCTGATCGGAACCCACGTCCGTTCTCTCCACCACAGACTGCAGGAAGTATGCGGTCGCGAGAGGCCCAAGGCCGCCGATGACTCCGACGACTGATTCCTCGTCCCACCCGAGCATTCCAAACCCCGTCCATTGCCTTACCGCTTTGAAGTCTATCCCCAGACGCGCAGGAGAGGCCTTTTCCCCGCTGCCCTTCGACATCGTCGGCCAGGTCTCCTAGCATTTGAGTCGGTGGCATTCCCAAAGGAAAGCCACAGACACCGGGATTCGGAGGACCGATGAGCTACAGGGAAAACGAAGACCAACTCTGCCGAAAGCTCGCTGAGATCAGCGGCACCGACGCCAAAGACTGGTTTATCGTCTTCAAAGCCCGCTATGGAATGGAGGTCGTGTTCTCCGAATTGGCCAAGCGACGCGGACCCGGCAGCGTTCTCACCCAGGCTTTCACCTGCGCCACTGCAATTGATCCGATCATTGAAGCCGGATTGCGCCCGGAATATGTGGACATCTCCCCCGACACCCTCATGATCGATCCGGTCCTGGTACCGCCGGTTAATGACGGACTCGCGCTAGTCATGCAACACACTTTTGGCATTATGGCCGAGGACGCTTCGCGTAAACTCACCGCCCGAGCTCGGGACTTCGGTCTCCTGTTGATCGAGGACAGTGCCCACTGCCTGGGACAAATGTCTCGTAGCGACGACGGTCAAATCCTGGCAGACATCTCCATCCACTCATTCGGTGCGGAGAAAATGTTGCCGACCGTGTTCGGCGGAGCCGTGTGGGTGAACCCCGATCTCCCCGATGAGGAGCTTCGCGCCGCAATCGTCGGGACTCTAGATTCCCTTCCGGTGATTCCGGCTCTTGCCAGTTCCGTCAGCCGCGCCTATGTCAACGAGAACCGCGTGCTCACTCGAGTTCCAGGATCGATATCGAACCCTCTGCGAAAAGCGCTGCCTCGTCTACACATGTTTGAACCGCCGATTGTCGACGCTGAACGAAGAGGAACGCTCCCCCATGAGCCAATGCGGCCATCGGAATGGATGATCCGCACGATGATCGCCGGCCTGGACCAACTGGACGTCGTAAGGGCTGAACGCCGCGCTGCAAGCGCCCGTTACTTCGACACTATTGCGGGAACTGGCGTGCAGATTCCGGCAGCAGCGTCCTCATCGGAGGCCCTGATCCGGTTCCCCGTGTTTGCCTCCGATCCGGGTGCCAGCGAACGTACCTTGGAAGCCGTCAGGCGTGCTGGTCTCTTCGTGGGCCACTGGTACCGCCCGCTGATCTTCCCCGGTCCGCTCGATCCATCGGCCTACAATTTCGACCCGAATGGCATTGACCTGCCAGTAACGCGAGACTTGGCTTCGCGCGCAGTCAACTTCCTGACAAAGGGAGACGAAGAAGCGATTTTGAAAGCCGCGATCGTTGCCCTGCCCCATTTGGTGTCGCAACGTCAGGGGGCGCAGCCCGCCGCGGTGAGGCAGGCCAGCGGGTCGGTTGGTGAATCAGGTGTTGGCAACTCAGGTGTTGGCAACTCAGATTTCGTGCCGATCCTGCTTGGGACGGGACTGAATGCGTACTCATTCTCGCGCTGCATGCACGAGCTCTACGGCGTCAAGTCAATGGCAATCGGGCGCGCACGCCTAGATGAGACAGCCGATTCCAGCATCGTCGAAGTGCGCGTCTACCCCAGTTTTGATGACCCAAAGTTCATTGTCGACACTCTTCTTGGCCTTCCCGCTGAGTTCCCCGGCAGGAAGCTGCTGCTAATTCCCACAATCGAGTTCTACACGAACGTGGTAAGTGACAACAGAGACCTGCTCGATCAGTATTTCGAGATCCCCGTCCCCCGAAAGGAACTAGTCGACCGACTCATCAGCAAGACCGACTTCTACCGAACCTGCAACGAACTTGGTATTTCGTATCCGGCAACGGTGATCGTCGACCCGGAGACGGCCGAGGACGTAGTATTCGCGGGATCCCTGCCCGAGTTTCCACTGATCGTCAAACCTGCGGACACGGACACCTACCAGCGAGTCCAGTTCCCCGGAAAGAAGAAGGTCTACCGTGCGGAGTCCTTGGAGGAGTTACGAGGAATCCTCTCGACCATCTACGCATCCGAGTATCAGGAGGACATCGTCCTTCAGGAGTTCCTCCCCGGGCGCGAGGAAGTAATGCTGATCGCAAACAGTTACTCCGATCAGAGCGGCAGGGTGAGTGCACTGTCGATTGGGCAGATCGTTGTTACCGAGCTAAACCCTGGCCTCATCGGCAACCAAAACGCAATCGTCAGCATCGACGACCCCGAGTTGGCACAACAGCTAACCCAATTCTTGGAGTCGCTGGGCTACACGGGCCTAGCCAACTTCGACCTGATGGTTCGCGGTGGTGAGGTGATGGTGCTAGAGGTCAATGTTCGCGCCGGTGCTTCGAACTTCTTCACGGTGCCCGCAGGCGCGAATCTGGCAGAGCACTGCATCGAGGACCTTATCTACAACCGCCAGTTGCCAACCGTAATCACTTCGGAAAAACGACTATGGGTCAATGCTCCCACCTGGCTTGTCCGGACGTTCACCCCGAAATCACTGCGTCCTCTTCTCAATGAGGCACGAGAGCACGGTGTTCACGACACGCTGGACTACAAGCTCGATGCTTCCACGAAACGCAAGCTGCGCACGGGTCGAATCAAGGCGAAGAGAACGCGCGACACCCTCAAGTACAGGAAGAACCGCCTGAACTCATAGCGGAAGCGACCTGTCTTCAGGGTGCCTCGTCATGCTAATTGCACTCCGTCAGATCCATCACGGCCGAAGAGAGAACTCCCTTCCCACCGACCAGGTAGACATCCCTGACCCAGGATCCGTCCCCGGCTATCGTCTGACTCACGACTAGTTTGGGAATACACTTGCCGTCCGACAGGACTAGACGCGAGTCCAACGCTCCCGCAGGGGCTCCAGCGGAAAGTGCGTCGGGGAACCTCTTTCTAGTCGCCAACCAGATGGACGTGGTCTCAGTGCCGATTAGGTTCGTCGATACGTAGTCATCGAGGAAGTTGTTAATCGCTGCGTTCGTGTCATATCTCGACTTCCCGGAGAGGCGGGAAGCCTGGAAGTATCGGCGCAGATTTTGCTCAAGGTCTCGGTTCACGGCTCCTGTGCCGCCGGCGATTAGCAAGTGAGTGACTCCCACGTCCTGCAACCCTTGAACCGTCTTGTTCTCAAGCTTGCTGTCCTTCTTTCCGTCTACCAGCAACACGGGAGCCCTTAGCGCGGCACCCGCAGCTGCTGCAGACAGTGCATCTGGGAATGCGCGACCGGTTGCGATGAACGCGAAATCAGTGCGTTCCTCTGCCGAGACGAAGAACTCCGTGAGGATAGCCTCTGAAGTTGCATATCGACTGGAACCTGAGATTCGTTCTGGAGTCGTATTCGTGGCGTTCTTTAGTTGCGATTCCACGTTCTGCGACACTGCGCTAGTTCCACCGATGATGTACACCTTGGAGGGGCTGAGCGCCTTTATCTGGCTTAGCGAATCCGCGGGCAATGACCCGCGTGGCGTGAGGAATAGGGTTCCGGAAGTCATTCGCACGACAGGACCGATGGACAATGCATCTGCAAAGCTAGTACCGGTGGCAACAAACACGGCGCTGTCTTTGACACCAACACGTTGGTTTACAACCAAGTTCGTCGCGTACCGAGTTGAGCCTGACAAACGCTCTACGAACGGGATGAACTTTGACCAGGCATACCTTGCCGCTGGTCGATATCCCGCCTTGACCCCCACAACCCGCACACCAATATGCGTGCCCTGGTCTTCAGCAACTATCTTGTATGTCGACTTCATCGCTCCGGCAATGGGAATCCCATCGCGCGACCACTGGTAGCTGACCGAATCCGCCGCCGGACTGAAGTCTTTCACGCCCGCCTTCGTCGCGGTGAGCGTTCTGCCGATTGCTGGAGCCCCGGTGATCACCGCATCAGGAAGACCATCGAAGTTCCTGTCGGCACCTGCCTGCAGGTGCACCTCCATAGGAGTTGCCATTAGCGGTGACACAGCCATCTGTTTGGCATCACCCTCAATGAGTGTCGTCGCATACCAACCATCCGACCACTGGGTCGGCAGTTTGCTGGATGCCCACGGTGCCGCGTAGAAGACCATGACGTACGTGCCCGCGGCAATGTTACGAATCTCGAAGGACCCATCCGCCTCGACAAACGAATAGTACCCTGGCGTGGAATCAGCTACCCACGGTCCGTCACTTGGGTCATAGAGCACAATCTGGACGTCCGCCGGGTCCACTCCATCAGGTGGCTCCACCGTTCCGTAGAAGAGTGCCTCATACTCCAGCTTTGCGTCTATGCCGACTACGGTTTCTCCGCTACCAAGACGAATTGGCTTGGAGGTCTCGCGCTGCCAGGTACCCGTAAGGCTCCCATCCCACCACTGACGGGCGAACCCAAAACCTGAGAATACGACAGTGTAGTTGCCGGGCGGAAGATCCTTAAGACGATAGATCCCATTTCTGACCGGTGTTGTGCATGGTGCAAAATCATCAGCACGGACCGCGCACACTTCGATGCCGGATAGATCCTTCCCCTTCGGGACATCGATCGTGCCGGATATGCTGGAAGTGCCTGTCCACTCAGATCTCTCTTCTGCCGCAGATGCTGAGCCAATCACTGTGGTTGCCAGCCCAAGGGTCAATGCCAACATGCATATGCTCGAAGTGATGGTGCGTGCGTATCGGTTCATCATGGCTATCGCTCCTTTGCCTCGCCTACAGGCTCCCGGTCGAACCCTTCACCTCAGACAACATTTACGGGACTGGCCCCCGTGCGGTAAGCCCCTGATGGCCCGAAATCTGATGGGAACTGCTACCTGGCGGCCACATCTATGCGTTTTACCTGCCAGGTCCCTTTGTCCGGTTTGCGGCCCATTTGTGTCCGAGTCACGACATCATGGGGTGAGTTCGAAAGTGTCAGCGAACCAGCCGGGTTCGTTCGAAAGTGTGACGCCTGTTGGTGGCAACCCACCCGAATCGTGCGGAAACACGCCGCAAAACTACGTATATCAGGGGTTCCGCAGATCACTTTCGAACAAACCTGGGGCTGCGGACTACACAACCGAACCAACCCGGGGTCAGGCCCACGAGCCCACCCCCAGGGTGAGAACACATTCGAACAGACCCGAGCCTGCACACGACACAACTGAACCGAGGCAGCTCTAGGAGTCCTACTAGTCCATACGCCAGCAATCAGGGACTTGCCACACGGCGCCACATAACGCAAAAACGAGTCACAACCTCTTGGTTGAAACTCGTTTAGCTGGTGGGCCGTACTGGGATCGAACCAGTGACCTCTTCCGTGTCAGGGAAGCGCGCTACCGCTGCGCCAACGGCCCGAGCGGATGACGGGACTCGAACCCGCGACCCTCACCTTGGCAAGGTGATGCTCTACCAACTGAGCCACATCCGCAGTTCCAAGCGTTATCCCGCTCGGTTCAGCACAGGAGACTTTACCAGTATGCTCCACTGCTCAACAAACTGGAACGTGTCTATTCGCTTGTTTCGTTGGGTTTACCACGTACACGCAACTTGAGGTCCCTCAGTACGCGGATTCCAGACCTCATCGTGATAAGAGCAAAATAGACCACTTTGTTCACTGGAAGATCCCAGGCGGGAGTCACTTCGGCTTCCTCTTTCGTGAACTTCATTTTGAATGAAGTCAGAGAATCCAAGGAGGGTGTCAACTCAGACCCAATGCCCATCAGGTCCAGTTGCAGTAACCCTTCCTCCCCAAGTGCAACCGCCGAGCCGAACACCAGTTGCTCAGGAGAACGCAGGCTGCGTCCAAGTGCATTTGAGGCTGCGTAGTAATACACGGCCTCGGTCCCAGAGATGGTTACCAGGGACCAGCCACACAACTCACCCTCTTCACTTCGGGCAGCAAAGATACGCACGTGTTCCGCACCTAGTGCGTTGATCATGTTCTTATAGACGTCCTGCCCCCATGCATTGAAACCTTGGCGCTGGGCCGTCTCCTCCATAACCAGGTAGTAGGGACCGAAATCCTCCATTGCAAGTGCTGTCTCGTCGATTACCTGCACCGGGTTACGCCGGATGGAGCGACGGACGTTTGTGCGCCCCTTCGAGCTGAAACGCGACAGGATCTTTTCCGAGCCTCCATCGAGGTCGATGACGACCGTGCGGTCGTACGTGACCATCTGGACGGGAGGTCGCGCTGATTCGGGCGGGTACTCCAGATGCATTCGAACGAACGCTGCCATGGGAGCTCTATGCCTGATCCAGTCAACGATGACGCCTGCCACCTGGGGTTCAAGATCCTCGGTTGGTTCCACGAACCAGACGGGACCATGCTTGGCCCAGAGGAACTCGGTACCGTGATACTTGACCGACTGCAAAGCGATGGCGGCAATCGGTTGGTCATCAGCGTAGAGCCCAAAGAAACCCACCAGGTTCCGATCAGGGAATGTTTCCTCGAAGTCGTACCAGACCCGAGTCTGTTCGATGGCGACGTTCACCCCCGCCTCTTCGGCAAGATCTCGCATATCTCCCGCCCCAATTGGGCGGATTGCGTAAACGGCACCTTCGAACATTTGTGTTCCTCCCACAGTTCCTGGTGGACGAGTTCAACCGGCACAAGCTGCTTCGTGAGTCCTTAGCTCGATACTATCTTTTCGGGCTCACAGGCACACCAGTGCCGCAGGTTTCGGCGCGCCAGTCTCAGTTTGAACGCACTAGGCTCGTAGAGTAAAAGTCGTGAGTTCTCAGTCCCCGCCAGCAGAGTTCGTGTCTGCACTCATGAGCTTTCGCACCGTGAAACTCGATGGCTCGGTGACCGCACAGGAGGTACCCGCCCCAAGTCGGATTGCTCCGTGGACCGCAGCCATTGAGGTTGCCGCTACCGATGGGCTGGGCAAGCACCAACTCGGTAAGGCGACTCTTGTTGTCATGTACGACCCTGAGCAAGAGGACCTATGGGACGGTCCCTTCCGGCTGGTGGGCCAAGCGCGAATGCAGATTGACGCTGAACAGAGCATTGATCCTGTCCTTGGCGAGGCCATCTGGCACACTCTGGCCGATTCGCTGGACGAAGCCGGTGCTGGATACGGCCGCCTGGTGGGAACAGTGACCCGTGAACTCTCGGAAACCTTTGGAGGCCTAGAGCTTCAAGGATCTGCCTTGAACGCTGAGTTGCGGTGCTCCTGGAGCCCAGTCAGCTCCGACTTGGGTGAGCACCTCCTTGGATGGTCCGAGGCACTACGACAAAACTGTGGCATCGAATCCGCGGCAGTGACCAGATTCAGTAGCCACTTTGGAGAAAGAAATGGCTGACCAGCCAGACGGCGCAACCGAAATAGAATTCCCCCTGCTCGAAGCACCACGCGAAGGTGTTCCTCCCCTAATAGACACGCCAAGAGCGCTTGAGGATGCGGCAAAGTTGCTCACGGCATCATCAAAACCCACTGCGTTCGACACGGAGCGAGCACAGGGTCGCCGATACGGTCTGGGCGCCTACCTGGTTCAGATCCGCAAAGATGATGTGGGGACATTCCTCATCGACAGCAATGAGCTAGATGATCTGTCCATATTGCAGCCCGCCGTTGAAACAGAGTGGATCTTTCATGCAGCAGACCAGGATTTGCGCTGCTTGATCGATCTCGGACTGAGGGCCCCGTCGTTGTTCGATACTGAGATTGCAGCCCGGCTTCTTGGCTACACACGTTTCTCTCTGGGGGCGATAACAGAGCAGGCACTGGGCATTCGCCTGCAAAAAGCTCACCAGGATGAGGACTGGTCACGGCGTCCTCTTCCAGAAGCTTGGCTCAGCTACGCCGCATTGGATGTCGAGTTGCTAACGGAGCTGCGTTCAGTCATGTCGGCTCAATTGGAGGAGCTCGGCCGAATGGAGTGGGCGCACGAAGAGTTCGACTTCGAACTCAAGCATCCCACCCAGCCCAGGCCTCCCTCTTGGCGCAACCTAAAGGGCATTGGGAAGCTTCGTCGCCCAGCTGAGCTCGCCATAGCCCGCGCTTTGTGGACGGTTCGCGAGGACCTTGGGTTTGAACTGGACATCGCTCCGGGCCGGCTTCTGAACAGCCGAGGAATCCTTGATGCATCGATACTTCAACCCACATCCAGGCGCGCAATGATGTCCATCGATACTTTCAAGCGTCCGTTGGCGCGCAAGCACAGCGACCTGTGGTGGTCGGCAATCGAGGAGTCACGCAAAATTCCTCGGGACGAACTACCCCGACGTGCTTCTACCGACCCTGACTCAGTGCCCGCTGCTTCAGCTTGGCGCCATTTGGATCCGGACGCTGCCGAGCGTCTCAATCAGGTTCGCTCGTTTGTCGCTGAAGTCGCTGAACCGCTGGATCTTCAATCCGAGGTTGTGCTGGAACCAAAGGTTCAGCGAGCGTTGGCATGGAAACCACTGGCTGCTCCAGGCTCTGGCGGGAAAGGTGAGAAGCCAGCTTCATTTGCGAACGCGATTGCCAACCGGCTTGAGGAAGCCGGAGCGCGTGCATGGCAGAGGACGTTGTTCCTTGAACATCTTCACGGTGCAAAAAGGTCCGACGAGGAATCGCTTTTGGCTCTCCGCACCGCAATGAAATAATCGCCGGTAGGCGGAAGTCAGGCGGGTTCAGTAGACTTCTATGCCCTGCTCACGGAAGATGTCGCGAACAGCTTCGACTTCTTCATTGCTGGGCGGCTCCACATCTTCCAGTTGGTACTCCAGGCCGAGTGCCTCCCACTTATCACGCCCCATCTGGTGGAATGGAAGAACTTCGACGCGCTCAAGAGTAGGGATGGTCGCGGCTATGCGCGCGACCTCGCGAACGTTTTCCTCGGCGTCAGTCAGTCCTGGCACCATTACAAATCGAACCCACACGTCCACGCCAGCCTCACCTAGCCGCTTCGCGAACTCCAGCGTCGGAGCCAACTGTTGACCCGTCGTCTTGGCGTAGGTCGGCTCCAGACCTGACTTGATGTCCAGCAGGCACAGGTCAAGGTTCTCCAACATTTCGTCGGTGCATCGCCAGCCGAGGAAACCCGAGGTGTCAATGGCCGTATGGATGCCCTTGTCTTTGGCGAACTGAAGAATCCGAGCAACACCCGCTGGCTGCATCAGCGGCTCCCCGCCCGACAGCGTGATTCCGCCGCCGGTCCGCTTGAAGATTCTGCGATAGCGAAACATGCGATCACACAGTTCCTCGGTCGGGATCATCGTGCCGCGACGCATGTCCATCGTGTCGGGGTTGTGGCAGTACAGGCACCGTAGCGGGCATCCCGAAAAAAACGTCGTCATCCGCGTTCCGGGACCGTCCACGGCTGTCACCAGTTCCCATGAGTGGACAGAAAGCAACTCTCCTTCGTGGATGAGTCGAGCTTGTTCCACGCGCTCCAGGTCTCCTGCAGGGTCTAGCCCGGACAGGCCCTGACCCATAACGCGAGCAACAGGGGTGTCCAGTGGCTGAGGTGCGTACTCACCCGTTACGCCATCCGTGGTTGCGATCCCGTCGGTCATCTTTTCTTTTCCACCCCTCTGTCGCCATGCTGAAGAAAAGCGGGCGGTCATGCCTAAGCACGCCGCCCGCCAAGACTCACGCGCAGATCACATGCGGTCGTGGAAAGTACGCGAGATGACATCCATTTGCTGTTCGCGGGTGAGACGAACAAAGTTCACGGCGTAACCGGAAACACGGATGGTCAGCTGCGGGTACTTCTCAGGGTTCTCCATTGCGTCATACAAGGTGTCGCGGTTCAGGACATTCACGTTCATGTGATATCCCTCTTCACCCATGTACGAGTCTAGGAGACCCACTAGGTTCGTCACCTGCTCGTCCTCCGTGCGCCCCAAGCCGGAAGGAACAACGGTGTTTGTCAGTGAGATACCATCCTGCGACTCCGTATAGGGCAACTTTGCGACTGACAGGGCCGATGCCAGCATTCCGTGAGTGTCGCGGCCATTCATCGGATTCGCACCCGGAGCGAAAGGTTCGCCCGCACGACGACCATCAGGGGTATTCCCCGTTGCCTTGCCGTATACAACGTTGGAGGTGATCGTCAGAACCGACTGCGTGTGCGTTGCATCGCGGTATGTGGGATAGGCGCGGATCTTCTCCATGAAGGAGCGGACCAGTTCCACAGCAATATCGTCAACGCGGTCGTCATCGTTTCCAAACTTCGGGAAGTCACCCTCGATCAGGTAATCGGAGATGATTCCATCATCATTTCGAACCGGCGTCACAGTTGCATACTTGATCGCCGACAGCGAGTCAGCGGCCACTGATAGACCCGCAATACCACACGCCATGGTTCGCAGAATCTCGGTGTCATGAAGAGCCATCTCGATGCGCTCATAGGCGTACTTGTCATGCATGTAGTGAATGCAGTTCAAGGCGTCCACATACGTACGAGCCAACCAGTCCATCAGGTTGTCGAACTTCTTGTATACGTCCTCGAAGTCCAGCACATTGCCCTCGACCGGCTCGCTGACGGGAGCTATCTGCTTCCCGGAAATCTCGTCGCGCCCGCCGTTGATTGCGTACAGCAGTGCTTTGGCCAGATTCACCCGAGCCCCAAAGAACTGCATCTGCTTGCCAATCGCCATAGCGGAGACGCAGCAGGCGATACCCGCGTCATCGCCCCAGGACTCACAGACCAGGGAATCGGATTCGTACTGGATCGCGGAGGTATCAATCGAAGTCTTCGCGCAGAACTCCTTGAACCCTTCCGGAAGCTTTTCTGACCACAGGACGGTCAGGTTCGGTTCCGGTGCCGGGCCCAGGTTGTTCAGCGTCTGCAGCATGCGGAAGGAGTTCTTTGTTACCAGAGTCCGGCCGTCTTGGCCCGTACCACCGATGGTCTCAGTGACCCACGTGGGGTCGCCGGAGAACAGTTCGTCATATTCCGGGGTACGAAGGAAGCGAACGATGCGCAGTTTGATAACGAAGTCATCAATGATCTCTTGCGCCTCGAACTCGGTAATCGTGCCCTCTGCCAGGTCCCTCTCGAAGTAGGCATCGAGGAAGGTGGAGGTGCGGCCCAAGCTCATTGCAGCCCCGTTTTGCTCTTTGACCGCAGCCAAGTAGGCGAAATATAGCCACTGAACGGCTTCACGAGCAGTCGAGGCCGGACGAGAAACGTCATACCCGTAGGACTGAGCCATCTGCTTCAACTCTTGAAGCGCACGGATCTGCTCGGAAATCTCCTCACGCTGCTTGATGACGTCGTCCGTGGAAAAACGACTGTTCAACTCTTCCTTGTCAGCCTGCTTCCCTACGATCAGGCGGTCAACACCGTAGAGTGCAACGCGTCGATAGTCGCCTATGATACGACCGCGACCGTAGGCGTCCGGAAGGCCCGTGACAATGTGACTGGAACGCGCCTTACGAACGGATTCCGGGTACACGTCAAAGACACCCTGGTTATGGGTCTTTCGGTAGGTCGTGAAGATCTCCTTCACGATCGGGTCCACTTCGTAGCCGTAGGTCTTCAGTGAATTTTCAACCATGCGCCATCCGCCATTGGGCATCATCGCCCGTTTCAACGGAGCATCGGTTTGCAGGCCTACGATCAAGTTGTCATCTTCACTGATAAACCCTGGACCGTGGGAAGTAATTGTGCCCGGCGTGTGATTGTCGATGTCGTAGACACCCTTTTCGCGCTCTTCCGGGAACATCTCGCTGAGTGTCTGCCAAACGCGTTCGGTGCGCTCAGTCGGCCCCTGCAAGAATCCCGCGTCGCCTTCGAACGGGGTGTAGTTCAGTTGGACGAAATCTCGTACATCGATTAGATCCTGCCACAGTCCCGGCCGAAATCCGCGCCAAGCTTCGGTCGTTGTTTCAGTGCTAGCAGAATCGGTGCTTGTAGCCATTCGCTTCGCTCCCTATATCGTCGATTGATCAAGGGGTCGCCTTGTTCCTCCAGCTTAGGCTGCCCTACATTCGAGCAACAGGAACACGAGTCATGGAACCAATCACAGTGCGCAAAGAAGCCCAAAAACTCTGAAATAGTTGCGAGCCAACCCACATCAATAGGACCAAGGTCCCACACGGTAAGGATACGTGCTTCTTTACCGCTTTGGGGTTGAGCGTTGAGGAGTGAACTTTGATTCTTCACGCTGAAGCGACGCTGCTGCTCTCCTGGCGGTCTGGACGATTCCTTCCTCGTCCAAACCCAGCTCATGCAGCAGGGTGGATCTGGAGGCCATCCTCAAAAATTCGCGTGGAACCCCCATGACCGCTACGGTAGGTCCGCCAGCGGCGGCAATCAGACGGCTGATCTCGCTGCCCACGCCCCCCACCTCCAGGCCGTCCTCTACTGAGACCACCAGATCGAAGTCGCTGGCCATCTCCACCAACCTTGGATTCACGGGCAAGACCCATCCGGGGTCTACAACAGTCACGGGATGTCCTGCCTGTGCTAGCCGCTGGCCGGCCAGGCGCGCGGACTCCGCCATCGCCCCTGTCGGTACGAGCAAGATAGAGGCCGATTGCATATGGTCCGCCATGTCCATCGCGGTGCGTTCGAACAGAACATCCATGCCGTCAACCGTCTTGATCGCCGCCATATCCGCCGGTGGTTCACCCTTTGGGTAACGAATTATCGTTGGCCCTTCACACCATGCAGTTGCCTCGTTGAGGCCCCTTCGAAGACTCGCAGCATCACGAGGTGCATGAACCCGCAGTCCTGGGATCATCGCTGCCAAAGACAGGTCCCACATTCCGTTATGTGACGGACCATCGTCGCCAGTCACGCCGGCACGGTCGAGTATCACGGTGACGGGTGCTCTGTGCAAAGCGACATCCATCAATAGCTGGTCAAATGCACGATTCATGAAGGTCGCATACACACAGATCACCGGATGTGCACCACCGAACGCCATTCCCGCTGACAAAGTGAAAGCGTGCTGCTCCGCGATGCCAACGTCTATGACTCGCTCAGGGAATCTGTCTGCTAAGGGCTGTAATCCGACAGGTGCCAGCATGGCGGCCGTAATCCCAACGATGCTGGCATCGCGTCGAGCGACATCTACGATCTCCTCGGCAAACACCTTGGTCCAGCCAAACCTTTGCGGGGCCACTGGCAAACCGGTCTCGGGATGGATCTGCCCCACGGCGTGGAACCTATCAGCGATGTCGGACTCCGCAGGAGTAAAGCCTCGACCCTTCTGTGTGAGGACATGAACAATAACTGGTCGAGCGTATTCCTTGGCCCGGTCCAGTGCGAATTCAAGGGCCACTTGATCGTGTCCATCGATCGGTCCAATATATTTCAATCCCAGATCAGAGAACATTGCCTGCGGGGCCAAGACGTCCTTGATTCCAGCTTTTAGTCCGTGTAGGGCTTCGTAGGCTTTCTGTCCGGCCGGGCCCATCGCCTTCAGTGCTTTCTTGCCTCGGGCGAGAACTTCCTCGTACTTGGAGGAAGTTCGGAGCGCGTCAAGGTGATGCGCCAGACCCCCGACCGTCGGCGCATAGGAGCGGCCGTTGTCGTTGACCACTATGACCAGCGGAAGCTCCGGTCCATCAGCAATATTATTCAGTGCCTCCCAAGCCATGCCTCCGGTAAGCGCCCCATCGCCGATTACTGCAACGGTGGTTCCAGTCTCACGGAGGAAATACTTCTGCGTTGCGACACCATCGGCCCAGGACAGAGCTGTGGAAGCATGAGAGTTTTCGACTACGTCATGTATGGACTCTTCACGCGAAGGATACCCGGACAATCCACCCTCTTGGCGCAAGGTGGAAAAGTCTGTACGACCGGTGAGCAGTTTGTGAACATACGACTGATGCCCGGTGTCCCAGATGATCGTGTCGTCGGGAGAACAGAAAATACGATGTAGAGCAATACTTAACTCGACGACACCCAGATTCGGTCCCAGGTGTCCTCCCGTCTTCGCGACGGAGGAAATGAGGTAGGAACGAATCTCCTCTGCCAGTTGAATTAGCTGCGCAGTCGTAAACTTCTGGAGGTCTGCAGGACACGTTATCTTCTCAAGTAAACTGGGGATAACGCTTGGGTTTGCCGCTGACGCGTGGTCCGCGCCCGCTTCCTGGTCGTTTGTCCTGCGGGCCTCTTCCATGTGCAGCAGTCTAGCGGAGGCTCCTAGTAGGATAGCTTCCAGTTCCTACACCCTGTAAGTGAGGTCTCATGGCTCCCGACGTGGCTCCCTACGGCACTTGGATTTCCCCAGTAAGCGCGAACACTCTCACTGAACGAACAGTGACTCTGAGTCAGGTGCGCATTGATGGACCTGATATCTACTGGGTTGAGGACAACCCGCGCAGGCAGGGACGAAGCGTATTGCTACGCCGTAATGCCCTGGCGCAGACAAGCGAAGTCCTTCCCATGTTGGAAGGGTCCCGTCTAGTCAATGTCTGCACGCATGTGCACGAACGTGGTGGACGTGCGTATGCCGTCAAAGACGGCGTGATCGTTATCTCTGATGGATTGGACAACCGCGTCTATGCAATGCGGGTTGCTGATCGAAAGCGCGAACTACGCCCGCTCACTCCCCTGACTGAGAAGCGATACGGCGATTTTGAGATCGATTTGGCGCGTGGCGTCGTGTACGCCATCTGCGAAGACCACCGTGGAGTGCGTGCGGGGACAGCCACCGAACCGAAGAACTCGCTGGTGGCGATTCCGATTGACGGGTCAGCAGCTCGCGACGGGGACTTGATCATCCCAGTGTTCGAAGGCACCGACTTCGTCTCCGCCCCAACGGCCTCCCCCGATGGCACCAAACTGGCATGGTTGACGTGGTCGCACCCGGAAATGCCTTGGACCAAGTCCGAATTGCACGTTGGCCAACTCGATGATCGCGGCCACCTCACTTCAGACGTGATCCTGGTCGATCACCCGGGAGTATGCGCCTACGAGCCTCGCTGGACGCTTGAGGGCGACCTCATTCATGTCGATGACTCCACAGGCTGGGCAAACTTCTACCGAACAGAGGGGTTCCGAGGACGCGCCGATGAACCGGCGGACGCGTGGGAGACGCGTCTGCGTACCCGCGCCCTGCACCCAGGACCCCAAGCATTCTCCAGGCCTCACTGGCAGCTTGGCCTCCACTCCTATGACAACTTTGACACCGAGCATCTTGTCTGTTCTTGGGCCGAAGGCGAGAAATGGCACATCGGAACGATTCGTCTGGACAATGGTCTGCTCGAAGAGTGGGACATCGGCTGGGAACCGTTGGGTAACGTGGCGTCAGCGCAGGGACGGGTCGTCTTCCTTGGTCACTCACCTACGGAGACTCCTGCGGTCATCGAGATCCTTAATGCGCAGGTGCACGTGATCCGTCCTTCCTCAGAGGCGCAAATCGATGAATCCGTAATGTCACGGCCTCAGAATGTGACCTGGACTAATCGGGACGGAAGCGAAGGGTATGGGGTCTTATATCCGCCAGTCAACAGTCAATTCGAGGCTCCAGCGGGTGACAAGCCTCCCCTGCTGGTATCTGTCCATCCGGTTCCCACGACTTCAGCCAGACGAGGACTCACTGTTGCCATTCAGTACTGGACCAGCAGAGGCTTTGCCGTACTAGAACCCAATTACCGTGGCTCAACAGGATTCGGACGAGAGTATCGAGAGGCTCTCAACGGAAAATGGGGCGAGGTTGATGTCACCGACTGTGTTGACGCGACAAAATCGCTGATTTATGCCGGTATTGTTGATCCGCTCCGTGTCGCAATACGAGGCGAGTCTTTCGGCGGTCTCACTGTGCTTCTGGCACTGGAGAACTCCGAGGTCTTTTCTGCAGGAGCTGTAGTTTCAGGAATCACTAACTTGGATGACTTTTTAAAGTCCACGCACAAATTCGAGGCTCACTACCCACAGCGACTTATGGGGACCGAGGACCTCGAAGATCCTGTGTGGAGAGAACGCGCGCCGCAGGAACACCTAAACCGCATTACGGCTCCGGTTCTGTTCATTCACGGAACCGACGATGAGTTCGTCTCGGTTCACACTGTCGAAGAAGCCTATGCGACACTCGTTTCCGAGGGTAAGCCAGCGGCAATCGAATTGTTGCCTGACGAAGGGCACATCTTCATGCATGATCGCTCTGTCGAGTTGTCGTGGCAGACAGAACTGTCCTTCTACGGCAAGGTGTGGGGGTTCGAGGTGGACCAGCAGGTCGACCTGGACATCGCCAACTTCAGCTAGCAACCACTCGTCCGGTTGGGTCAATGCCCAACCGGACTTACTCCACGACTGGCGGCATTTTACGCTGCCTTCTGCTTCAACTGCCGAAGCACATACTGCAGGATGCCACCATTGCGGAAGTACTCACGCTCTGCGGGCGTATCGACACGAACCACCGCATCGAACTCCACGTCACTGCCATCGTCCTTTGTCGCAATTACGTGGACGGTGCGGGGTGTGCGGCCTTCATTGAAAGCCTCAAGCCCGGTGATGTTGAAGACTTCGCTACCGTCCAAGTCCAGCGAATTGCGATCTTCGCCAGCGGGGAACTGAAGAGGCAACACTCCCATGCCAATCAGATTCGACCGATGGATACGTTCGAATGATTCGGTGATCACCGCTCGCACTCCCAGCAACGCAACGCCCTTGGCGGCCCAATCCCTAGATGAACCGGAGCCATACTCCTTGCCGGCGAGAACCACCAGCGGAGTACCTTCTGCGATGTAGTTCTGCGCGGCATCAAACACGTCCTCTTGGGGAGCGCCATCCTTCGTGAAGTCTCGGGTAAACCCACCCTCCACTCCCGGAAGCATCTCGTTGCGGATGCGGATGTTCGCGAACGTTCCTCGGATCATAACTTCGTGGTTCCCTCGCCTTGAACCGTAGGAATTGAAGTCCCGAACACCGACGCCGCGATCAAGCAGGTACCTTCCCGCTGGCGAATCAGCCTTGAAAGAACCTGCCGGTGAGATGTGGTCAGTAGTTACAGAATCACCCAACTTCAGCAGAACCCGTGCTCCAACAATATCCTCGACCGGTTCGGGCACCTCTGGCATGCCCTCGAAGTACGGCGCCTCGCGGATGTACGTCGAGTCTTCGCTCCACGTGAATGTTGCCCCGCCGGGAACGTCCAGCCCATTCCAATGCTCGTCTCCCTGGAAGACATCTGCGTAGTCCGATTCAAACATCTCCCGATCGATAGTCGAATCGATTACCCTCTGCACTTCATCAGGGTCGGGCCAGATGTCGCGTAGATAGACATCATTAGCCTCCTGATCCTGCCCCAAGGGCTCGGTCTCGAAGTCAAAGTCCATCGTTCCCGCCAACGCATACGCGATCACTAGGGGGGGCGATGCCAGATAGTTCATCTTCACGTCGGGGTTAATGCGCCCCTCAAAGTTACGGTTGCCCGAAAGCACCGAGACAACCGAGAGATCGTGGTTGTTGACCACATCAGAGACTTCGGCGGGCAAAGGACCCGAATTGCCAATACATGTGGTGCAGCCGTAGCCGACAAGATAGAACCCCAGAGCCTCAAGGTCTGGCCACAAGCCAGCCTTTTCATAGTAATTAGTGACCACCTGTGAGCCCGGGGCCATTGAAGTCTTGACCCATGGCTTGGACTTCAGACCTTTGCGGTTCGCGTTACGGGCCAACAGTGCAGCTGCCATCATTACCGAAGGGTTCGATGTATTCGTGCAGGACGTGATCGAAGCTATCACCACAGCGCCGTGATCAAGTTCAGTTTGAGTTCCATCTTCCAGAGTCACAGACACACGTCGATGCGGTCGATCATGACTCTCACCCGGGTTCATCACGGGTCGTGAACCGTCAATATCCTCGGTGTCAGGTGGAACCGGGTCTGACGCGGGAAACGTGTCCTTCAACGCGAGATCCAGCTCGGTGGGAACAGTCTTGCCGTCATCCTCAACGTAGTTTGGGAGCACATATCGGAAGGCTTCCTTGGCGTCGCTCAACTCGATGCGGTCCTGTGGCCGCTTCGGGCCCGCAATCGAAGGAACGACAGTTCCCAGATCTAGTTCCAAGTATTCAGAGAACACAGGATCGTGCGACGGATCATGCCACAACCCCTGTTCCTTGGCATAAGCCTCTACAAGGGTCACCTGCTCTTCCGACCTGCCGGTAAGACGCAGGTAATCCAAAGTGACGTCATCGATCGGGAACATCGCGGCGGTAGAACCGAACTCGGGCGACATGTTCCCGATTGTTGCCCGATTCGCAAGTGGAACCTGGCCGACACCATCACCGTAGAACTCGACGAACTTGCCCACCACGCCGTGTTCGCGAAGCATCTGGGTGATCGTGAGGACGACATCGGTTGCAGTGGCACCCGCTGGGATCGAACCCTTCAGGCGGAAGCCAACGACTCTAGGGATAAGCATGGAGATCGGCTGGCCCAACATTGCCGCTTCAGCCTCAATGCCGCCAACACCCCAGCCGAGCACACCTAGGCCGTTCACCATAGTGGTGTGCGAATCGGTGCCGACGCACGTGTCCGGGTATGCCAACATGGTGCCGTCATCATCCCTGGTGAAGATGCCGCGTGACAGATACTCCAGGTTCACCTGGTGAACGATTCCGGTTCCCGGGGGAACCACACGGAACGCGTCAAAGGCTTCCTGGCCCCAGCGCAGGAACTGGTAGCGCTCCCCGTTGCGCTCATACTCACGTTCTACGTTGCGCTGGAACGCCATCGAGTTGCCAAAGAGGTCGATCTGGACCGAGTGGTCGATGACCAGCTCGGCCGGCACCTGCGGGTTGATGACCTTTGGATCGCCGCCCATCGCCTCAAATGCTTCGCGCATCACCGCTAGGTCGACAACGCAGGGAACACCCGTGAAGTCCTGAAGCACAACACGCGCCGGGGTGAACTGAATCTCCGTGTCGGGGTCGGCGGAAGGATCCCAATTCGCTAGGGCCCGGACGTGGTCCGCCGTGATGTTGGCGCCGTCCTCATTCCGCAACAGGTTCTCGGCGAGGACTTTGAGCGAGTACGGAAGTTTTTCCAGTCCCTCCACCGCATCCAGGCGGTAGATGCTGTAGTCCCTGTCGCCAACCTTCAGTGTGCTCTTGGCTTCGAAGGTATCTAGTTCCGACTCAGTGCTTGCCACAGTGCCTCCTCGGGTGAGTGCCTCGCCCACCCACTCGGGGGCTCAGGCACCAGTCATCTTTTCGCGTACGGGGTGCCCGTACATGGTCCTCTTCAAAACATACCGGAGTCCGGCTGTCAGGTTAGGCAATGCCCGAAGCCGCGAGATTCCGCCTGATCCCACCGACCGGATACTGTCACCGCACTAACGCGGCGACCATTTCGAAATGGTGAGTATGAGGAAATAGGTCCCAAGCCCGGAGTCCAACCACTTTGAATCCCCCTTCGACGAAGCACTTCAAGTCGCGGGCACCAGCGGCCGGATCGCACGAGACCAACACAACGCGTTTGGCGGCCGTCTTGCTGATCGCATCGACAACGTCCGCTCCTGCTCCCTTTCTAGGGGGGTCGAGGACGATGGTGTCGATCATCCCTCCTGTCGCTTCTTCAAGATCCCTGATCGCCTGAGCATCAACCATTCCCTCGTACAGGTCGACTCTACCCTGGTCCACCGGCTCAGCAAGGTTCCTGGCAGCGTCGGCCACAGCTCGCTTGTCGACTTCGAGCGAGAGAATTTTGCCATCGGACCCCACTTCATCGGCGAGGAATCTGGTGAATAGGCCGGCACCCGAGTACAGCTCAACAATCGTCTGGCCGAGTTCAGCTTCGGCCGCTTCAAGCACAGCCGACACAAGAACGAAAGGAGCATCAACGTGTGTTTGCCAGAACCCTCCGGGACGAACCTCAAAGGTGTGGACTCGTCCCGCTGCCTCAACACTCCATCTCGAAACGTCGCCGACCTGCTGTCCTGTGTTCGCACCAGGACCAAATCGGAACACCCCCCTGGGCGTTACGACAACTGCCGGTGAAGCGTTCGGGGCCTCAATACTCACCTTGGTTCCGGGCTTCCACTTGCCCTTCCACGGCCCTTTTACAATTCCTGAGTTCAAAGCGGTCAGATCGTTGATTGGTTTGACCGCCACAGGTACTCGGTCCAGCGGAATCACATCGTGCGAACGAAAAGCGTACATCCCCAATCGACCATCTTTGGCTGCAACCAATTGAATCCGTGTCCTACGTCCGCTGGAGCCAAGGTCGCGCGCTTTGTCTGAAGGCCCGAGAGGGCTGTCACTTGGGGCGGGATCTACTACCAGACCGCCCGGTGCAAACTCCGCAATTTGTGCCTGAAGCTCGGGACCACCCAGTCGTGCTATCTGTTCGTTCAGCACCTGACTTTTCCACTGGCGCTGAAGATCGGGGGTTGCATGCCCCAGTTCGACACCGCCGACGCCAAGGTCAGATGCCTCCGGCCAGATACCCGCAGTGCGTTGGTCAGATGCCAGCAGTACGCTTACCGTATCCGCCCACAGATAGGACCTGTGGTCGGCAGCGATCTTTGCTGTCACACGTTCTCCAGGGAGCGCTCCTCTTAGGAACACATTGCGACCATCGGGAGCTTGAGCCAGCACAGCCCCTCCATGGACAGGCTTTCCCGCCGTAAGTTCGACCGTTTGTCCCCGGGCGATTGGGTCCCTGATCACAGCTGGATCCCGGTTGTTGGTCTCCGTCATATTCCTCATCCATTCCCGTCTAGATACTGCGCCTTACAGTCGATCGTGTTCTCCCGCCAGCCTACGACCAAATATCCAGTACACATCCTGCTGCCGTTAGCACGGAAGCTGGTGTACCTTGACAGCGTGCATTTCGTCATCATGGGGTGTGGAAGAGTCGGCGCGCTGCTCGCCGACCAGTTGGATGCTGACGGTCACTCGGTATCAATTATTGACATGAACCCCGACGCTTTTATGCGTCTAAGTCCGGATTTTTCAGGCCAGCGTGTAACTGGCAACGGTTTTGACCGAGGAACACTGAAGAAAGCCCGAATCGGCGAAGCCTACGCGTTCGCCGCTGTGTCCAATGGAGACAACTCCAACATCATCGCAACCCGCACGGTGGCTGAGGAGTTCGGCGTAGACCATGTCGTAGCACGCGTGTCGGATCCTGAGCGAGCGGCGCTCTACGAGCGACTGGGAATCCCCACGATCGCATCCGCTCGACGCACAGGTGAAGCGATTCTCCGTCGCCTACTCCCACCGAACGCTGAAACAGTGTGGAGTCATCCCACCGGATACGTATCACTCATAGCCGTACGTCCCAGCCCGGGTTGGTACGGAACCCCATTCCGCAAGATTGAAGAGCGCATCCACTCACGGATAGCTTTTGTCTCCCGCATGTCTCGCATCACAGTCGCCGAACCAAGGATGGTGGTTCAAAAAGACGACGAACTCTATGTCGCCATCCCTGGCACCAATCCCGACGAAGTTAGGGACCTATTGGTATCCGATCCTGAAAGCGACGAATCATGAAGGTTGTAATCGTTGGGGCCGGATCAGTGGGCCGCTCGATCTCTCAGGAGCTCATCTCTTCTGACCACGAAGTAACCCTTGTGGACAGGGCACCCGCAAAGATAAAAGTCGCGATGGTGCCTGATGCTGACTGGGTGCTGGGAGACGCTTGCTCACCCGATGTTCTCGAAGAACTCGGTGCCCGCGAATGTGACGCACTGGTCGCCATGACCGGGGACGATAAGGTGAATCTGGTCGTGTCTTTGATCGCAAAAACTATGTTCGGGGTTCCCAAGGTAATCGCGAGAGCAAACCACACAGCGAACGAATGGATGTATAACGAAACGTGGGGCGTTGACGTACTTGCCTCCACTCCACGAGCTCTGACCTCGCTGGTCGAAGAAGCGGTGAGCGTGGGGCAGGCGGTGCAACTACTCGCGATGGATCAGACTTCATGCTCAGTATTCACCGTCGAGGTTCCCGAGGACAGTGTTCTGATCTCCACCCCAGCTTCTGCTGTCCAGTGGCCCAGCCCTTTGATCGTCTCCGCTGTGGTGCGGAAGGGGACGCCCAAATCCCTCGTCGACTGCGGCCCACTTCAAGCTGGAGATGAGCTAATCGTCGTAACCGGACGCGGCCAGAGCGACGCTTTGGGACGGCTCGAATCGATGGTCACTGAGGCGATGCCGTAGCCTCGTGGTCCTCTTCCGACTTCTGCTCCACAATCGGCAGTACATCCCTTAGCAAAACCCAGGTAATCCAGGCAGCAAGCGCAAACAGCGGCAAACCAAGAATTAGTTTCACAGTCCCAAGTGCTACGACGTACTCACCAAAATACAAAGGTGCTTGCGCCGCACTGCGGATTGCGAACACGCCGAACCACACCCAAGTTGCCCATTCACAGCGCCTAGCTAGGACAGATCCATCGGGAGTCTTCCGCCACCCTGGCTCCAGACCGTAGAACAGTTGAACAATCAATCCCACCAAAGGGCGCCTGACTATCAAACTGAGCAGAAAGATCACCGCACCTGAGATATTGGTGATGAGCCCCCACGCAAAGTAGTTCTCCGCCCGTCCAGACATAGCCGCCCAAATGACTCCGACGGCCACTCCCAGCACTCCTGCGAATGCCTGTGTAATCGGTGTCCGTTGAATCAGGCGCACAACGACGAACAGGATCGCGATTCCGGCAGACAGAATCAGCGTTAACTTCAGGTCTCTAGTGATGACGTAGGCAATCACAAACACCAACCCCGGAAGCAATGATTCAACTGCGCCACGCCACCCCCCGATCGAGTCTTTGATCGAGAACTCTTCTGAACCAAGTTGGTTGACCCATCCATTGGGATTGACGCTCATTACTCTCCCGAGTCGAGAATTGTGTATTCGGGATCAATCATCGCAATACGACTACCCCGCTGTTGAACTGTTCCGCGAGCACTGATCAGCGAACCAACCCGAATCCCAGGAAGTGCTCCTGTACCCAGCCACACAAGATCTAGCTTCCTGTTGCTTCCGTCCTCCAGTGTCACCTTGAAACTGCCCCGTTTGCCGATCGGTTCTTGCCCGATCGCACGGACCTCTCCGGCTACCAAGCACTCTTCGCGTTTGTGGCAGTCAGCCAGCGAGATTCGGCCCGGTACCAAGTCATTCAAGGAACGAGGCTGCTCTACCCGATCCCTTTCAACCTTGCTTCCTCGGCCACGTCGTTTCTGTATAAAGTCACTCAGACCCATCGGAGGGCGCCGCTTCCTTTGGCAGTCGCAATGGCAGCAATTCGAAACGAATCTTGGGCTCGTTACCGCGGTTGACGATCAACCTATCGATCAAGTCTTCACAGGCCTTCATCTGCTCTTCGTCGCCCTGAGCTGCGGCTCCCTGCACATCGATCCGCAGCAGCCAGCCACTCCCCTCACAACCGATGATTCGCAGAGGTGCCAGACCCGTGGACCCATCAGGAAGCTGCGTGGCGACCTTCGCCTCAAGCTGGAGACCGTAGGGGCCGCCAACTTCGTCTATGGTTCCACCCGAATTTACGATGCCGGCCTTGATCTGATCGGCAAGTTCCGGCCAGGCCTCCGTGGACCGGGGCGCCGCGGCTACGCTCACGGCAACCCCAGAGGAGCCCAGGACCAAGACGACTCGACGCATCGTCTCTTTATCCGCTTCGAAGTTGCCTCGCAGTTGCATTCCTCGAATCCGTGGCACGTAAAGCGTGCCCAGATCCAGGTAGCCATCGGGAGCCGGTGCGCCACCAGAATCCTGCGGCCCTCGAGTTAGCTCGGCCTGGTCGTCTTCCCAGTCGTCAGCCTCGTCGACTGGATCGGGTTCAGTCCGTGCCTTATTCTTGCGTCCAAATAGTGCCAAGTGATGTCGCCTCAGCCCGCACAGTCGACACAAACCGGCATAGCCGGATCAGAATTCACTGAGATCTGGGAGGTGTGACGCACGAGGAAACACGACGTGCAGGTGAACTCATCTTCACCTGGCGGCACAACAAGAACAGTCAATTCTTCCTTGGAAAGATCGGCTCCGGGAAGCTCGAAGCTTTCCGCCGCTTCGTTTTCATCTTCGTCGACATCATTGGAGCCGATGTCCGCGCGACGGGACTTCAGTTCCTCGATCGAGTCCTCGGAAAGTTCTTCTTCGCTCTTGCGCGGTGCGTCGTAATCGGTAGCCATCCGCGTTCCTTTCGGCCCTAGAGCCTTTCGTTTTTCGCATTGTTTCTGCGCCGGGATACTAACACCATTGCAACTTCAGTTCCACCAACCTCGGTGCCCCCGCCGCGTCATACAGCTATCAGCGGAAACCAGTGGCACGATTGAACAGAAAGGTGGTCGCATGATGATTGAGCTTCGGTATGTGGGCCGGTCGGAAGATGGCACTTCGGTTCTGTTTAGTGACGAGGAGGGACAAGAGTTCAAAGTCACTGCAACTGAAGAGCTTCGCACCGCAGTAAGCCGCGTCCTCCTAACCAAGTCCGGTGATTCTGCCGGTAGATCTCCGGCAACGCCTCGTGAGATTCAGGCTCTTCTACGCGAGGGGCTTAGCCCCGCGGAGGTGGCCGACAGCACCGCGTCCCCACTTGATCGAATCATGCGCTACTACGCTCCCATAGCCGCTGAACTGCGTCGAGCTGTGACTATCGCACAGGGCACTCGCGTAGGCAACGAGATAGACGCTCCACTGTTGGGCGACTTAGTCGTTGATCGTCTTGCCGCGCGTGGCGTTGACACGGAAGAGCTGGAGTGGTCTTCTGCCAAGCACCCCGACGGTCACTGGATTATCCGGGCCACCTTCCTCGAATCTGGCATCGACTGTGAAGCCACATGGGAGATGCCCATAGGGGGTGGCCGATTGGAAGCACGTGATGCCCTTGCCTCAGCACTCACAGAGACAGTAGCGCCACAATCCCGTGTTCATGCCCTATTCCCACCGCTCTCGACGGTCACTCTTCCAAAGTCGGCACCAGCGTCAGCACAGTTGAGTCCTGACCAGGGTCCTTCCACGCAGGTCGAACAAATACCGGTTCCACCGGTGGATTCCTGGCAAGTCGCGACCTCAGCTACGGGCTCTACAGCTGAATCTGACGGCTTGGCAAGCGAGTCCCTTGTCGAGCAACTCAACTCACTTCGGGGAAAGCCCCAACGGGTTCTTGAGGATCTTGACGGCGAGCTAGACCTAGATGACGAGGACCCGCTGCTTGACAATATCGCTTCTCCGCTGCCGAACTTTGAAGTAGCTCCGCCGCCTGCTAGGGAGGGTCCCTACGACAATACGCAGGGACCGACTGCGGCACTTGCAGACTTGTCTAGTCAGGCGCGTGTACCGCAGCGGTCTCGAATGGCCCCTGATCCGATCGGACCCGTGACTGCGGCGATTCAGAACGCGGCTCGCCAATCAGCAAGGGCCCGCAAGGCAGCTTCTGGCCAGGGACAGACCTCTGAGGTGAGCCCTAGTGATTCCGCGAGGAAATCCATCAAAGCCACTGGTATTGATCAAAATGATTCCTCAACTATCTCCACTGGTGACACCGGTAATCCAACCCTTGAAAACGCCACTGCGGAATCGCTCGATTTTGATGCAAGTACTGGCGCACGCTCGAACGAAGCGTCCTCGTCATCCAAGAAGAACCGGCGCAAGCCGGTGCCATCCTGGGATGAAATCATGTTCGGGTCACGCCCGAATTAGCGGCAACTCCACGGCCTTCGTGCAGCCACGTTAAGCCAGACGCCAGACAGGAATGGACATCTCATCCCAGGTCAGCGAACCGTGGACCCCCTGCATGCCGATATAAGCCGCTGACTGCACGCGGGAATCCACGATGACACTCCGGCCCTTCATCATGACCAAGGCATCGCCAACCAGGTGGCAACCGGATCCGTTGCCTAGAATCTGCGGGAACTGATCCGGTCCGAATACCCAAGCTTTCTCGGCTAGTATGTTCGACCAACGCCGAACAACATCCTCACCACACCCTGGTTCCGCATGAACGTGAAGTGCTCTCCCCTCGCCAGCGATCAAAGAGACCCCCTGCGAGAGGAGCGCGTTTGCGGCCAAATCTATTCTGTCCTCGACATCGACCATTCCATGGTCGGCGGTTAAAACAACAGTGGTCCCCGAAGAGACCTGCTGCAGAAACTGTCCCAACTGCGTATCGAATTCTTCTAGAGCCTGCGCCCACTCGTTCGATGAAGGACCGTGACGATGGCCAACATGATCGATATCGGACCAGTACACAACTTGTATAGGGGAACCCGCCTTCTGGTTCGCCAGTGCGGCATCGAAACGAGCTTGCAGGGATTCACGGCCGATGAAATGCGCTCCGCGAAAAGATGCAAGTGTGAGTCCTGAACCCGCGAACTTTGGACGCGTAATGAGAGAGACCTCGACGTTCTCCGCTGCCAGGCATTCAAACATAGTGGGGATAGGCTGCCACGCATATGGATCAACACCGGGAGCAAAGTTGAGCAGGTTCATCGTGTGCTGCGCACCCATGGCCCCTAGCCCGTGCCCATTTGCAACCGCGTATCCGACCATGCGAGTAGCCCCTGGCAAAGCACCCGTCGTGAAACTGGTAATCGCAGCAGCTGTCGTCGACGGCGAACATGTTTGGGCGTGGACCAGTCCGTCCCTGAGTCCCCTCAGCGTGCGAGCGTACCCGAGTCTTTGCTCTATCAGCGCCTCGCCCAATCCATCTACGAGGATTACGACGACCTGATTGCCCGGCTCCAGTCCATAGGCTCTGGCGGCTGCGGCATCGGCCACCGCAGAGTCTGGACGCACTACCCACGTGGCAGCATTCAGCACATTTCCGATCCACGCGGAAGGCGGGGGCACCGGGGACAGGACACCCCTGGGCAGGTCCAACTGCACTGAACCGAGATCCCCCTCAGCAAGCACTTCGTCCTTCACTTCACTGCCGCCATGGCAACTGTGAGATTGCCAACGAATTCCATAGCTTCCGTTGGCGTGGACGCAATTTCATCGGTCTGCTCCTCAGTGAAGTGCATAGTCATGCCCTCTTGCTTCATGAAGCCGGCATAGCCATGGTCGAACTCACAGTTCGAGTCGTCACATTCAACCCGATCGATGTCGAAGGAACCTGTGCTCTCAAAGGACAGACTCAGCATGACACTAGATGTCTCGGCCTCTTCCAAGCCAGAGTTCTGCTGGTCAGTCGATATCATCTGTGCCACTTCGAGAGACGTAACGCTTCTAAGAGGGAAGGTGTTTGCAACCCATCGAAGTCCGCCTTCTACCTCATCCAAGTGCAGGGAAATTAGGTGTCCCACGCCTATCCCCAGGTAGTCCAGGTGCCGGAAAACTGACTCGTCGTCAAACGAGGTATCCAACCGGAACAGGCAGTCCGCCGGCAGCTCCCCGCCGTTGAGTCGCGTTACTGTTCGCTCAATCAACGGTCCGTGGAATCCGGTCTGGCGGATCTTATCGAAACCAGTCATGTCGGTCTTGGGCTCCGTTCGCGTGGAGAGTATGGGCACTGCCCGTAATCAACAATAATGGCCCCCATGGCCAGAAACGACGCACGTGAGCAAACCCCCGTTGAAGAACAGATTGACGACATTGACGTATCTGTTGAAATGCGGGAGTCGTTCCTTGAGTATGCCTACTCGGTGATCTATGCTCGTGCGCTTCCGGATGCAAGAGATGGGCTCAAACCCGTTCAGCGCCGCATCTTGTTCCAGATGAAGCAGATGGGTCTGACTCCCGACCGTGGACACGTGAAGTCACAACGCGTCGTGGGCGAGGTCATGGGTAAACTCCACCCGCACGGTGACACCGCGATCTATGACGCGTTAGTGCGTATGGCACAAGATTTCAATCTCCGGTTACCGCTGATTGACGGACACGGCAATTTCGGTTCGCTAGATGACGGGCCTGCGGCTCCCCGCTACACGGAAGCGCGCTTGGCCCGTTCCGCACGGCTCCTTACCGATGGGCTGGACGAGGATACCGTCGATTTCATCCCCAACTATGACAATCAGTTCCTTCAACCAGAGGTGCTGCCCGCATCGATTCCATCACTTCTCGTCAATGGTGCATCGGGTATCGCCGTTGGTATGGCCACGTCTATTCCTCCGCACAACCCGGCAGAAACGGTACGTGGAGCGCTTCTACTGCTCAATAACCCAGATGCCAGTGTTGATGACCTGATGCGGATCATTCCTGGGCCTGACTTTCCGGGAGGTGGCATCATTCCCGGACTTGATGGCGTTCGGCAAGCATATGAGACCGGGCGTGGTTCCATGCGCCTGCGCGCCAAGGTGGCGATCGAGCGAATTACCGCGCGACGTAATGGCATTGTGGTGACCGAACTGCCGTACATGGTGGGACCCGAACGTGTCATTGAACGAATCAAGGAAGGTGTGTCTGCCGGGCGCATCAGGGGCGTTTCGGATGTCACCAACCTGACCGACCGCCATCATGGATTACGTCTTGTAATCGACGTGAAGTCGGGATTCGATCCGCAGCAAGTGCTGGCCCTCCTGTACAAGCACACTCCGCTCGAAGAGTCATTCTCGGTCAATGCTGTTGCCCTTGTAGAAGGCCAGCCACGCACCATGTCGCTCAAGGAAATGCTGAACGTCTTCTTGCAGCATCGTCTAGTTGTGACTCGTCGCCGCGCCGAGTTCCGACTGCGCAAGAAGTCCGATCGGCTCCACCTGGTTGAGGGCCTACTTCGAGCGGTCCTCGATATCGATGATGTAATCGCGATCATCCGCTCGTCCGATGATGCAGATGCCGCACGGGGAAGACTGATGTTGGCGTTCGATCTGACGCAGATTCAGGCGCAGCATATTTTGGATCTTCGCCTGCGACGCCTTACGAAGTTCTCCACTCTCGAGTTGCAAGATGAGAAGGACCAGTTGGTTGCAGAGATTGAAAAACTGGAAGCGATCCTTGCATCGCGAGATTTGCTCCAGGGCGAGGTAGCACGCGAACTTACCGATGTGGCTGCCATCGCTACGTCTCCGCGGCGGACTCTTCTACTCGATTCCGAAGGTAGTGAATCGCCAACCGCTGCCGCCGGGTCGTTGGAGATTGCAGACGATCCTTGCATCGTGGCACTGACGCCTGATGGCAAGGTGTGCCGCATCGCTGATTCAGTGCCCCCAAGTATTCCTGCGCAAGACGGGGACCTGTGGATGTCTTGGGCGCCAACAACTGCCAGGGGCACCGTGCACATTGTCACCAGTGACGGAATGGCACACCAGCTCCGAGTTGAGACATTGCCCGGACTAGCCCGTGCAGACTACGCACAGACTCTTGCAGGGGCAATCCCGTTTGCCGATATATCGGGCATTGAGGACAAGGCTGTGGGCGTGTTCTCTGAGCAGACGGCCGACACCGTGTTGACAATCGGGACGAAGTGCGGCGTGGTGAAGCGCGTGAAAACCGCAGGACGCCCGAACCGCTCCTCATGGCCGGTCATTTCTCTGGATGATGAAGACCAAGTGGTTGCTGCAACAAATTCATTACCTACAGACACGGCCGTGTTCATCACGCGTCAGGCTCAGTTGCTCAAGTTCCCTGTCGATATAGTTCGCCCGCAGGGTTACCTTGCCGGTGGAATGGCCGGAATCAAGCTGGGTGCCAACGACGAGGTTATCGCGTTCACCACGACTGCCGAATCGACTGATGCCAGTGTCGTCACAGTGTCGGAAGATGCTAATGCAATTCCAGGGACCGTTCCCGGTCGTGCCAAGGTCAGTCAGTTGTCTGAGTTCCCCATCAAGGGACGAGCCACCATGGGCGTACGCTGCCAGAGATTCCTCGCCGGTGAAGACCATCTGTCGATTGCTTGGGCTGGTTCTCACTCGCCCAAGGCCACCACGGCCGGGGGTGTCGCAGTGGAACTGCCGGAACCCGCAAAACGCGATGCTTCAGGTACACCTGTCCTCGCCGTGATTGCACACATCGGGTGACTACCGTTGGTTCAGTCTTCCTCTGCCGCGACGAATCGGTTGCTCCCCAACGGCAACGAGTAAGTTCGATGCCAAGCGTGCGGTTTGAATCCGAGTGATGTGTAGAACGCCATCATCTCCGATTCTTCTTGGGGATCCAGTCCAACCGCTGCACGGTCAAGGCCGTACTCGTCCAGCCCCTTCAGAGCCCGGACAACCAAAGCTGGCAGCAGTTCAGCGCGCACAACTGGGTCAAAGACGGCAACCAGGTCAATATATCCTTCACGCCAACCCAGGGCGTCCCAATCTTGTTCATAGCGGCCCACCGCGATGAGTCCCGCGATCTTTGCGCGGTCTCCAGACTTGTCCAGTGCTACGTAGGACCACTCCGGCACCAGGTGCACTAGAGTTTCATCCCACTCCTGACCGCTTTGCGCTTCATCGCGACCCATCTTTGAGGAGGCGCGGATGAATGTGCGTCGTCCAAGCTCCTGCCATTCCTCGGTCCACGGAACCAGTTCAAGGTAAATAGGCAGAATGGGATCGTTTGGTCGCTCATCGAGATTCAATCGCAGTTCTGCATAACTGCGACGCCACTTGTATCCCAAGTTCTCAAGCTGCTCGTGCTGGTCTGTATGTCGATCGTCGACGGATTGTGTTATTCGTGCACTCTTGCCCGGAAAAGCCTCGCCGAGCAGCACATCTCCAACAGCTGTCTGCCAGCGAAACAGGTGGTCCCCGATCTGCCGCTTTCGCCAGTCTCCGTGAACTCCTCCGTGCCCAATGCATTCGCGCTTACCGCTGCGGGCCAGACCCACATATGAGTAGGCGACCAGTCTGCTATTGGGGATTTCGACTGTCTCCGGAAGGTCCAGATCAGCCAGTGCGTCTTCGCGCAGATATGCCCCTATCGCATGAGAGGACCCGGGACGCGAGAGCATGGATTCAACTTCTTTGCACGATGAACGAAACAGGGCTCCGTCAAGTTCTTCGAGATGACGAATCAACCCGTATAACGCATCGGCGTCCGGGGCAGTCAGCGACTTCCACTCGACCAGTGTATTTTGCGGTGGTAGTAGGCGTTCAAGCTTTGACATCACTCCCAGACTAGCGGATATGGCGCCTTGGCTACGCGTCGATTTGTTCTCTTGATATGCGCGATGCACCTTCAACTATGAACTCTTTACGAGGGGCAACTACTGACCCCATGAGCAGTTCGAAAACACTCTCAGCTTCCTTCAGTGCAGATTCATCTGCAAGTGTTATCCGACGCAACCGTCGCGTGGCTGGATCCATCGTCGTTTCAGCGAGTTGGTCCGCATCCATCTCACCCAGGCCCTTATAGCGCTGAATCGGCTCCTTGTACGAGCGTCCTGCACGCTTCAACTTAGCAAGTACTGTTGCCAACTCAGCTTCGGAATGCGTGTAAATCAGCTCTGATTTGGACCGGCCTTTGCCTGCCACCTCAACTCGGTGAAGAGGGGGTACAGCCGCATATACCCGGCCTGCCTCAACCAGAGGTCGCATGTATCGGAAGAACAGTGTGAGCAAAAGCGTGCGGATGTGCGCACCGTCAACATCCGCATCTGTCATCAAGATGATCTTGCCGTAGCGTGCTGCATCAAGGTCGAAAGTCCTTCCTGACCCTGCCCCGACGACTTGAATCAGCGCCGCACATTCGGCGTTTTGCAGCATATCCGTGGTGGACGCCTTCTGCACATTGAGAATCTTTCCTCGAATTGGGAACAGTGCTTGAAATGACGAGGACCGGGCGGCCTTCGCAGTTCCCAAAGCCGAGTCTCCCTCGACGATGAACAACTCGGAAGTGGCCACGTCTGAGGACCGGCAATCTGCCAGTTTGGCCGGCAATGTAGATGTCTCAAGCGCGTTCTTGCGCCGGGAGATCTCCTTATGGAGGCGAGCCGAAGCCCGGGCCTTCATCTCCCCCACAAGTTTGTCGAGGAGTGCTTGGTTCTCCTGTTTGTCGCCGCGACCAGTCTTCGCCAACTTGGCCTTCAGGAAATCACTTACGGCCTTGTTGACCACAGCCCGAACCTGGGGGGTGCCAAGGACCTCTTTCGTCTGTCCCTCAAATTGCGGCTCCGGAAGATGAACAGTGACGACAGCGGTTAGGCCCGCGAGAATGTCCTCCTTTTCCAAGCGCCCATCTTTTGCCGTGATCTTCAATCTGCGTGACTGTTTTTCAACTTCGGCACGCATCACCTTCACTAGGGCTTGTTCGAAGCCCTGCACGTGGGTTCCACCCTTCGGCGTGTCAATAATGTTGACGAAGGAGCGTAGCGTGGTGTCGTATCCAACTCCCCACCGCATGGCGATGTCTACGACACAAGTGCGATCAACCTCAACGGCTCGAAGACGCTGGTCTTCTCCCAGCTGCTGGATTGTTTCCCGGAACTTACCTTCGGCTTCGATGCGCCAGATATCAGTGACACCACGGTCAGCCGCAAGGTATTCAACATAGTCGGTGACACCTCCATCGAAGCGGAAGCTTTCCTCCTCGACTTCGTCAGTTCGCTCATCCCTGACCGTGATCCGCAGCCCCGGCACCAGGAAAGCCGTCTGCCGTGCCCGGCTTACAAGGTGGTCCCAAGAAAAGGACTCCGAGGACGGAAATATCTGAAAATCGTGCCAGAATCGCACCCTTGTCCCGGTCTTCTTCTTGGCAACCTTTCCCACTACAGCGATCTGTTGCGGCTCCTGAAACGGCGCAAACGGGGAATTGGGGCCCCGCCCCTTCCCGTCGTCAAAGCTTCCCGGTTCACCGCGCCGAAACTCCATCCGGTGCGTCTTGCCGTCACGATCAACTTCAACATCAAGGCGAGCAGACAGAGCATTGACGACCGATGCGCCAACGCCATGTAATCCGCCGGAAGAACCGTAGGACCCTCCACCAAACTTCCCGCCCGCGTGCAGCTTCGTATACACAACTTCAACACCAGAAAGTCCCACCCCGGGCACGATGTCGACCGGGATGCCTCTTCCATTATCCGTAATCGAGACAGAGTGGTCGGGGTGCAGCGTCACTTCAATGTCAGTACAGACCCCGACGAGAGCCTCATCAACCGAGTTGTCGATGATTTCCCAGATACAGTGCATCAAGCCACGTTGATCGGTGGAGCCAATGTACATGCCCGGACGCTTGCGGACGGCTTCCAACCCCTCCAGAACCTGGAGGTGACGCGCCGAGTAGTCGGATTTCAAATCTGCCACTGCCACAGTCTAGAGATCCGCTCCGACAGATTCGAACTGCCTCGCCGTACTCTCGGCTCCGTTGCGCCCTTGGTGAAAGGACATGATACGGGCGTGCAATTCTTCTGATCGGATGCTGTTATGGACTCATGAATACGACAGCGTTTACCGAGATCCCCTCGGAGGATCTCCTTGACCAGGACCTTCGCCGCGACCTCACGTCGTTGGACCGCTGCGATCTCTGTGGTGCAAAAGCTTGGGTCCGTGCTGTCATGAAGACTTCCGAGCTGCTGTTTTGCGCCCACCATGCCAGTGCTCATATGGATGCCCTGACTAGGTCCGCCCTGTTCGTCCAGGACGATCGTGCAGAACTGCTGGAGGAAGCTGCAAACTAGCCTGGATTGCGCGACTTCTAGAAGTGGGATGCGTACAGTTCCCACCCGGAAGCTTTCGGAATTTTTCGAACAGCTTTGTCCAGCCACGCCATCAGACATGCAACAAAGGACAGCGCCGCACCGATCACCAGGGTCCAGTCGCGCCCTAGCTGCGCAAGACCAATGCCCGCAATCAGCGGTGCTAGTGGCAGGGCACCCAGTGCCAGCATCACGGATGCGCTGTTGGCCCGCCCAACGAACTCGGTGGGCGTTGCAACCATGAAGTATCCCATCAAAGATGCGTTTAGCGCCGGCATCAATAGGACGCTTGCAGCAAGAGAAGCCATTATTCCCACCAGCGAGTGGAAGAAGACCACTGCAATCTGCCCCATCGTGAGTGAGATGAGTCCAATCACCATGATCCGCCCGGTTGATGCGGTTGCCACCAATCGTGGACCAAACAGGGAACCTACGACCATGACCAGGCCGATGGCCGCCGAGATCATCCCTATCTCTACCGAAGAGAATCCTCCTTGCTGCATTGAGTAGATCGTGGTTGTCACGGAGGTGTTGAGCCCCAGGTTGATGATCGTGGCAATCAGGATTGGACCGCGCAGGTCACGACGTCCAAACACCCACCTGATTCCTTCCATGCCATCCTTGAGAACAGAGTTTGAAGGTGTCACCTTGCGATCCGCAGCGGTCTTTGTAGCATCCGGAGCAAGTTTCCCAACCCATGCGGCACAGACCCCGGCAACGGCGTTCGATACGAACATCACCAGGGCTATTAGCCAAGATCCAACAGCCAGTAGTGCGCCGCCAAGCGGACCGCCCAGCAGCGACAAAAGGGCGTTACGCCCCTGGTTCGCGGCTTGAGCCCCACCCATTAGGTCAGGGGGAACAACGTCTTTCAATGAAGCCTCAGTGGCCGTTTCAAACAGACCCGAACGCAGTGCTAGAAGCAGGCTAATAGCGAACAGTGCCGCGTAGACCAAGTTGTCGCTTATTGCCAGGAGCAGCAGGGCCGCGCTGATAATCACTCCACAGCATGCGCCCACCACCATCAGTCGAACACGCGAGCGTCGATCAGCTAGCACGCCCCCAACGAAGGTGGCTACCAGGCTGACCACTCTGCTCACTGCCGCAAGAACTCCCGCACTCACCGGGTCATTTGTAGCGACCAGCACCAGAAGCGGAAGCGCGAAGGAGTACAGAGTCGAACCCAACCCTGTAGCCGTGTCACTCACCAGCCACACGATGTAGGCAGGCACGGTCCACACCGAGCGCTTCCGCGGGACATCTTGCTGTTCCGGAATCACGGTCTCTGCATCAGTTGCCCGGGTCGTCATACAGCCAAGAATACTTCCGCAATACATATTGCGCAATATCTATTGTGCATCCCGTGCTAGGGCCTTCTGGAGCGCGTCCTGATAACCTCATTTGCATGATGGAAGAGGACGCTGCAGAGGGCGCCAATCTCACTACGACGGAGACACTCAAGGCACTCTCCCACCCTGTTCGGCGCGACATCTTGAAGCTGTTGGCAAGGCGTGGACACGGGCGAGCAACCGATCTTGCAAGAGAACTGGGCCTCAAGAGCAATGCGGTGAGTTTTCACCTGCGGGTCCTCGGAAGAGCAGGACTTATCGAAGAGGACCCCGATTTGGCACGCGATGGTCGCGACCGAGTCTGGAAAGCAACTCGTAAACCTGTCAACCTTGATCCACGCGCGACCTATCCGCAGGATCAAGCTCTGACGATGGGATTGATCGGCCAAGTCATGGCCGAACTCCAGATTCTGGTTTCACAGGTCTCCGAGTGGATTTCTGAGGAGTACACAACTTTCGATGCGGGCGGCGACGGCTTGGCACGAGCCTCCGTGCTCTCCACGCACATTGCTATAACTCACGCGCAGATGGAAGAACTGCAGACAAAGTTCTCACAATTGCTGTTCGAAGCGGAAGACACTGCCAATCCGGAGGACCCGGACGTCGTGCGGTGGGAAATCGCAGTCATTGCCGGTGACCAGGTAGTCACCGACCGAAAGACCTCCGGGTGATGCCCACACGTGCTCCTAGCGAACTCCGCTTTTGCTTGAGCGCGCACCGGCATCAGTCTAGGTAGTCGCGCAACACCTGCGAACGGGACGGGTGACGAAGCTTAGACATGGTCTTTGATTCGATCTGGCGAATGCGCTCACGCGTAACGCCGTAGACCTTGCCGATCTCATCAAGGGTCTTCGGCTGACCATCACCAAGACCGAAGCGCATAGACACGACGCCGGCCTCCCGCTCTGAAAGCGTGTCGAGGACCTGGTGCAACTGCTCCTGCAGCAGTGTGAACGAAACCGCCTCCGCAGGAACCACAGCCTCCGAGTCTTCGATGAGATCGCCGAATTCTGAGTCTCCGTCCTCACCCAACGGAGTGTGCAAAGAAATCGGTTCCCGTCCGTACTTCTGAACCTCGACGACCTTCTCGGGAGTCATATCCAGGTCCGCAGCAAGTTCCTCAGGGGTAGGTTCGCGGCCAAGTTCTTGCATCATCTGTCGCTGAACGCGTGCCAGCTTGTTGATGACCTCCACCATGTGCACCGGGATGCGGATGGTCCTTGCCTGGTCTGCCATTGCGCGAGTGATTGCTTGGCGAATCCACCAGGTTGCGTATGTCGAGAACTTGTATCCCTTGGTGTAATCGAACTTCTCGACTGCACGGATCAATCCCAGGTTTCCTTCCTGAATCAAATCCAGGAACTGCATACCTCGTCCCGTGTAGCGTTTGGCCAGAGAAACCACCAGGCGCAAGTTTGCCTCTAGCAGGTGGTTCTTCGCGTTCTGGCCATCGGCAGCAAGAAGCGTGAGTTCGCGGCGCTCACGAGGACTCATCGACGCACCGTCGTTCTTCAAGCGATAGTCCGCATACAAACCCGCTTCAATGCGACGTGCAAGATCAACTTCCTGCTCGGCGTTTAGCAGCGCGACCTTTCCTATCTCCTTCAGGTAGTCCTTGACCGGGTCGGCAGTGGCACCAGCAACGGTCACCTGTTGAACAGGTTCATCGGCGTCATCGGAGTCAGAAACCACAAATCCGCGTACAGTCGCCGATGTAACGGGACGCCGCTCTTCTTCGCGTTCATCGTCGTCATCGTCACCTGCAGAATCCTCAGGTTCCTTCACATCGGCATCGTCGACTTCAAGATTTTCTTCTTCGACGACTTCTTCAACGTCCTCTTCATCTCTAATCTTTGAAGTCGGCTCAGTCTTGGTGGGCGCAGCCTTCGTGGCGGCCGCAGTTTTCTTGGTGGGCGCGGTTTTTTCGGCAGCAGCCCGCTTGGGCGCAGCTTTTGCCGGAGCCTTCGCAGCTGCGGCTTTCTTCGAAGAGTCCTTCGCGGAGGCAGTCTTGGAAGCTGCGGCGCTAGTGGTTGCAGGCTTTTTCGCTGTAGCCCTGGTGGAGGCAGACTTGCTGGTAGAGGCAGCTTTGGGAGCAGCTTTCGCTGCGGGCGCTGACTTGCCGGCTGATCTAGTAGCAGTTGACTTCTTGGGCGCAGCCTTCGTGGCGGCACTCTTGGTGGCCGTAGCCTTGGAAGTTGTGGTTTTCTTACCAGTGGAAGTCTTGGTGGTTTCAGGAGACTTAGGTGATGCAGTCACTAACGAGCCTTTCTCGACTCTCCCACTCGATATCGTGGAGATGCCAGACCGCTACAATTATAGTAACACCGCGCTACAGGATGCCTCGCCTGCGCTCTAAGCGCAACGCGCTAGGGTGGTCGCTATGACCCAATCGGCACCTAATCATATCGCTACCAAAAGAACTTCAAGCGAAACTGCCGACAACTCATCGAATAGTGCTCTCGAAAATGCATTTGCCCAAGTCAGAGTGCATATCGATAGAATCGTTGAAGACAACGCCACCAGGTTCTTCAGCGAAGTCGCTGATCGTTCTTCTCCCTTGGTCCAAGCAGCCATGGGGGCGGTTCTCGGAGGAAAGAGGTTCCGCGCAATTTGCTCCACCGTCGGCGCTGCAGTGGCAATGGCCACAACATATCCAAGTCCAAAGCAATCCGAAACATCCGCGATAGACCTCTTGCTCGCGGCAGCAGCTGCCCCCGGCCAGGAACAACTAGCCGCAGCCCTGGAGTTCTACCAAAGTTCCGCTCTGGTCCACGACGATGTGATCGACAACTCCGACGAACGCCGAGGAAAACCTGCCGCTCACATCGAACTACGCCGATCCCACGCCGAACGTGCGCTTATCGGCAACGCAGTTCGGTACGGGAATGACTCGGCAATACTCTGCGGAGATCTGCTTTTCGCGGCTGCCGACGATGCATGGGCACGTTCAGTCGCCGGCACCGCACCAGACATTGCTTCGTCGGTACTCCTTCGCTACGCAAAAATGATCGGCGAAGTTGCATACGGGCAGTTCAACGACATGTCCGCTTCGTATAGGCCCCTATCCCCGATTGCAACAGAAGATGCGTTCGACAATGCGATCGCGGAGGCATTCAGCGTAATTCGATTGAAGTCTGCTCGTTACTCGGTGGTTCATCCGTCGGTCCTCGGCGCAATGCGTCAGGGCGCGGATGGCGAGCTCACGGAAGTCCTCGAGCAAATCCTTGAACCAGCGGGCCTAGCATTTCAACTTCGCGATGACGAACTAGGTGCTTTTGGCAGCCCACAGCTGACAGGCAAACCGACGGGGATAGACATTGTGGAAGGGAAGAGGACCGTTCTGCTCGCCATCGCTTGGAAGAACGCGGACGAGGAATCCCGCTCGGTTTTGCAACAAACATTCTTGGCCGACGCTCCTAGCAAGACTCAGTTGCAGGCGGCAGCGAAAATCCTGCGCAGGTTTGGTCATGCGGAGCATGAGGAAGCTATCTCGAAGCTGATCGCCGAGTCATATGACCAACTCGAACGCGCAGATCTACCCAAGATAGCCAAGCAGCTACTGCGATTCTTGATAGACCAACTAACTGTCAGAGACTCCTAGCTGCTTTTTATGGACCGGATGCTCAGTTCACCAGGCAAGAGCTGACGCCACCTGGTTGACTCGGTGGTGCCGTCCATCCCGCATCGCGTCGATTGGCCTCGATCCCAGTTCATCGCTTTCCCTGAAGAACCAGTACAGGGCTTCCTCATCCGTATATCGCGCGTCTTTAAGCAAAGTGATGGTGCCCAGCAACATCCAAATCGGAATGTGGGTCGCAGCCGGTCGCTCGACATCCTGTTCCTTCACCGCATTCTCGCGGGTGTTTTCTGTGGACTTGGCCAACTTCTCAGCCAACTTCAACGCACCGGGTTCTCGTCCCAAGCGTGAATCCAGCTCAATGAGCATGTCGGCCGGAACCCACCAGTGGCCGTTCTTCCACACGCCAAGTAGATATTTGTCTCGGATAAGCTGCTTGATACGTGATTGCTTGACTCCGATCATCGTGGCAACTTCCTGATCGGGAAGGAACTCAATTCCCGCAAATTCCGGGGATTCTGTTGTGTTTTGGCAATCCGACATGGACTACAGCCTACAGCCAGCGCGCCACCAACCGCGCCTTGGCGGGGTCGCGTAGACTTCCATTCGTGAATCAAGGCTCCGTCACAAGGGATGATGCAGAAAACGCATACGGATCGCCCGTGACGCCTGGTGCCGATCCCCTGATTAATCTGATCGTGGACGGGCGCTATCGCGTCCTCCGGCGAATGGCACGAGGCGGTATGGCGTCCGTCTACGTTGCGCACGACGAACGGCTGGACCGGCCCGTCGCACTCAAAGTCATGCATCCCCATCTTGCCGAGTCTGAGCAATTCACCGCACGTTTCCGACAGGAAGCTCGTTCGGCAGCAAGGATTTCTCATTCCGGGGTTGTCCCTGTCTACGACCAGGGCGCATTTCACGGCCAGGGCTACCTAGTCATGGAACTTGTTGATGGGCCAGACCTACGCACCTACATACGCGCCAACGGACCACTAACTTTGGGAATGGCCCTCGATTTTGCAGAGCAGATTCTCACGGCACTCTCGGCTGCGCACCAAGTGGGCGTGGTACATCGGGATCTGAAGCCCGAGAACATTCTGGTGTCCTCCGACGGAACTTTGAAGATCGTGGACTTCGGCCTCGCACGCGCCGCCTCGGAGATCACACTCTCGTCCACCGGTTCAATCCTGGGAACCGTCGCATACCTTGCTCCGGAGGTGGCACTGCGAGGTTCGACCGACGGGCGTACAGACATCTTTGCGGTAGGCATCATGCTCTACGAGGTGCTGACCGGGGCCGTTCCATCCAGCGATGTCCTTAACCCGGTGCAAATGGCCCTGCAGAGAGTGAACGAAGACGTCCCCCCGCCCTCACTAACTACAACTTGGTTGCCAATCGAGGTAGATAACCTGGTGGCTTCTTTCTGCTCTAGAGAAGCCTCCGAAAGGCCTGTCTCCGCTCACGACGCCGCAAACCAATTGCGCCAACTGAAGTCGGTGCTCACCGAAGAGGACCTTGAACGCGAGCTTCCTCTTCCTCACGGCGCCAGGCCCGAAACTGAAAGTGATGCCCGAACCGGGACTATCAATCGCTATGCACGCACTAGCCTGCTCCCGGTAGAACCCAAGATGGTACACACATCTGGCTCCGTCGTGGCTCCCGACAAGAAACAGTTCCCGCCCTCTTCCAAGAAGCCTGTGATACTGGTAATGGTCCTGTTGCTTCTGATAGGCATGGGTCTGGGTGTCTGGTGGTGGTGGCAGGAGTACGGACCTGGGTCTTACATAACGGTTCCAGAACTTGCAGGCAAGTCTGTTGCACAGACCGAAGAAATGGTCCAGGACCTGAATCTGGCATCGAATTTTGATTACGAGTTCGATGACACGATTCCCGAGGACATAGTTATAAGCACTGATCCTTCGGCCGGCGAACAGATCCACAAACGTGGGGAGATCCGCATTCTAGTGTCAAAAGGCATCAAGATGGTTACGGTGCCCGTAGTGAACGGGCAGCCCCTGCGCGATGCTCTGGACAAGCTTGCGGACGATAACCTCTCTGTCGGAGACCAGAAGGAAGAATGGTCGGAGACAATCGACAAGGGTTCCGTTATTTCGACTTCGCCGAAGGGCGGAAGTTCCGTCCCCCACTACGAAGAGATCGACATCGTAGTCTCCAAGGGACGCCAGCCCATCACGGTCCCGGACCTCTTGGGACAGCTTGCAGAAGACGCAGTCTCAAAGATCAAGGAACTGGGTCTGAAGCTAACACAGAATGAGATCTTCTCTAGCGATGTCGAGAAAGGCAAAGTGGCAAGCCAGGACCCGGAACCCCAGGCGACCTTGTATCGTGGAGATGAAGTCAAGGTCAACGTGTCAAAAGGACCGGAGTACATTGAGGTTCCAAATGTCTACGGACGATCCCGGGTCGAAGCGATAGACATGCTTGAAGAAGCCGGCTTTGAAGTCGATGTGAGCGTCTTAGCAGGGTTTTTCGATCAGGTAGGCTCGCAATCTCCACGCGCTGGCGAAATGGCCGTGCGCGGATCGTTGGTGAAAATCACCGTCGTCTAGGCCAAATCCCGCGCATCCAGAAGTCGCCAATAGCCGTCCTCGCCGTCACTCACTGAATCATGTGCCGCGGCGCTCTCATTGGTCTTCGCGGCAAGAGATGCGACTTGGAATGCTATCTCCAACGACTGCTGATGGTTCAAACGTGGATCGACTAGCGTTTCGTAACGCCGTACCAGTGCCTGGTCATCAAGCCCTTCGGCTCCTCCAAGGACCTCAGTTACATCGGCACCGGTCAACTCGACATGCAGACCCGCCGGAACAGTCTCCAACGATTTATGGATCGCGAAGAATGACCCCACTTCCTGCATGATCGTGTCGAAGTCGCGTGTCTTGTATCCGTTAGCTGTCGAGATTGTGTTCCCGTGCATCGGGTCCGTTACCCATGTGATCGGTCTACCGTCACGTATCGACGCCTCAATCAGACCGGGCAGCGCTTCTTCGATCTTCTCGGCACCCATGCGAGCAATGAAGGTCAGGCGTCCCTCTTCTCCTTCAGGGTTCAAAACATCAATGAGCTGAAAGATCTCTTCCTGTGTGGCTGTTGGCCCGATCTTCACGCCAATGGGGTTACGCACCTGGCGCAAAAGCTCCACATGACCTTCATCCAGACCCCGGGTACGTTCTCCGATCCACAGGAAATGGCCTGAGGTGTCATACGGAGTCCCCGTACGAGAGTCGATCCGAGTCAAAGCAGACTCGTACTCCAACAGGAGTGCCTCATGGGAACTAAACAGATCCACTTGACGTAAATTATCGAAGTCGGCACCAGCCGCCTCCATAAACTTGACGGCCCTGGTGATCTCATTGGCGAGCGTTTCGTAGCGCGCGTATACGGGGTTGGAGGCAAAGCCACGGTTCCACTCGTGAACACGACGGAGATCTGCATAACCACCCTTGGCGAATGCACGAATCAGGTTCAGCGAGGACGCCGAGTGCTGATAGGTTTCCAGCAGACGGTGAGGATCGTGTCTGCGCGCATCCTCGTCGAACTCAAATCCATTCACAGCGTCACCCAGGTAGCTGGGCAGGCTGATATCACCAATCGACTCAACGGGAGACGAACGGGGCTTCGCATACTGTCCCGCTATGCGCCCGATCTTCACAACCGGCATCGAACTGCCGTATGTGAGTACCACCGCCATTTGCAGCAGTGTCTGGATCTTCAGACGCAACTGATCAGCCGTGGATTCCTCGAAGGTCTCTGCGCAATCTCCACCAATCAGCACAAATGCCTCTCGGTTTCCAGCCCGTCCTAGTTGTTCACGCAGGCTATCGACTTCACCCGCAAAAACCAGCGGCGGACACCGACGAAGCTCGATAACTGCCCTTCGCAGTGCTTCTTGGTCCGCGTACTCCGGCTGATGACGCGCTGGCTTTGCGCGCCAAGAGTCCCACGGCATCATGGCGCTACTCCCTGCTTTGCTTGTCGGTGACTATCAGCTTCCCGCACCCCAGTTGCAGAAGCTGCTCGAAGATCAACTCTGAGCAGCTGGCTCAAGCGGCTGCCCAAGGTCTTCCATCATCTCCACGAACCACGGCTGAGTGATGTCAAACGCCTTGCCACCCGCAATGCGGTCAAACGCAATCGCAGACAACTCGTCATTGTTTTCCTCATCGTGACCGATTACGCCGGACTCACCCTTTAGTGCGCTGTCTACGGCCATATCGGTCATCTCCTTGATCAGCGCGAGGTCAGCGTCGTTCGATTCAGCTGCACGGGAAAAGTAACCAGACTTCTGAACCATGACCTTTTCCGCACCGAGCAACTCTGCGAATTGCTTGGCGAACCACTGACCGGGGTTTATCTCGTCCAGACGCACATGTCCAAAGGCGTCGCGTGCCACTTCTTCACCGCGCGCCTCCATTTCGGCGATTATCTCCGGGACACCAGCTCCTTCTGAGATGAAGATGTTGACGTTTCCGCGCTCATCCATGACCTTCTTCAGGCGGTCGGCTTCCTCCTGAATGTCAATGTGCATTTCGGGCACATAGAGTGCGTCGACATCCCAGTTCTCGCGTGCCAATCCAATAGAAGGAACCCATTCCTGCTGATCAAGAATGTCGCGGTACTTCTTGGTTGAAGCTGCTGCCAGCCAGCCGCAGTTGCGACCCATGATCTCGTGGATGATGAGCATGCGAGGTCCCGAGCGGTGCTCGCCGATGATGTTTTTTGCAAAACGCGCCGTTTGGTCAGCTGCTGTATCTGCACCCAGGGACTGACGGATCGGGATCACGTCGTTGTCGATGGTCTTTGGGAGACCAACAACAGTCAGTTCGTAGTCATTGTCGTGCAGGTACTTCGCCAGGTCTGCAGCGGTAGTATTGGTGTCGTCGCCACCGATCGTGTGCAGAACGTCAACGCCATCTGTGCGAAGTTGCTCAGCTGCCACCTCGAGCGGGTTTTCACCTTCTTTGGTGAGTCCGCGCTTTGCGCAGTCCTTCGCATTAGTCAATTTGACGCGAGAGTTGCCGATAGGTGATCCGCCAAAGCTACGAAGCACGTGAGCCTTGGCACGAGCCTCCTCGTCGACCGTTACGTACTTGCCCTGAAGCAAGCCCCAGTATCCGTGCTGGTACGCGATGATGTCGATCGAAGGATCAATTTCGTTGTAACGCTCAATTAGGTTGCCTACTGCGGTCGAAAGGCAGGGAGCGAATCCTCCAGCGGTCAGCAGTGCGACACGACGAACGGCCACGGTTGTACCTCTTTCACGGGTTGTTGCTTCGATGGTCTTGGTCGCAATACGACCTTGTTTTTGACTGTAATAAGTCTATACGCGCGCCGCAGTCGCATACGGAATGGGCCAAAGCTGGAGACTGCACCTCCAGAGTTGAATATCAACTAGTCGTTCGAGGGATCCTCCACCACGAGTCCTGCGGTCACCTCATCTACGTCGGTCACCTGCTCTTCAACCGTGGGGCGCTCGGGCACCTCTGTGCCCTCCGGTACTTCGCGTCCACCCGGACCCTTTGCGGAATTCGGGACCGGTCCCTCGAACTCACCTTTTGCTGCTAACTCAGCTTTCACATCAGCGGCATACCGGTCTACATACTCCTGTCCGGAAAGCAGCATCAGGTTGTACATGATCTCGTCCGTGATGGCACGTAGCACATAGCGGTCTTTCGACAGCGCACGGTAACGGCTGAAGTCCAGTGGTTCCCCGACGACTACACCGATGTTGGTGCGCAAAGGAACCTTCTTGCCGATCGGCTGAGCAGCATGCGTACCGATCATGGCTACAGGAATCACCGGAGCACCGGACTCCAGAGATAGTCTTGCTACACCTGTCTTGCCGCGGTACAGACGACCGTCAGGACTGCGGGTGCCCTCCGGGTAGATGCCAAACAATTTTCCGTCACTAAGGCGATCAAGCCCAGCCTGCATGGCCGCCTGCGACGCCTTTCCACCGGCGCGATCAACGGGGATGGTGCCCACTGCCTTCATGAAGTTCTTGGTTGCCCACCCCTTCATCCCAGTACCGGAGAAATAGTCTGCTTTGCCCATGAACACCACTTCGCGGGAAATGAGTGCCGGGAGGAAGATCGAATCCCAGACCGCGTTATGATTGGAAGCCAAAATCGCCGGACCATCTTTGGGGATGTTGTCCTCTCCCCTAATCCAGGGACGATAGACGCCCTTGAGGATTGGCCCACCTGCGCCCTTCAGGACCGAGTAGAAACCCACGAAAACTCCCATGTAGTCGACAGCAAGCCGGGAACCAGCGTGCACATTGTTGCAGCATATGCAACACATGCTGGTAAATCGACAACAGTCTACCCCCGGTGTCCGCCGTAAACGCCACAAAAATAGCTGACGGATTCACTACACGCCGAACACCTTTCCCCAGTACCCGGCAGTCAGTCGTGTCGACAGCGTGGCGTTAGGACCTGAGCTAGCAGACCATGCTACTTGTCACAGATAGGATGGGCGTTGGGTATCCGGCAGGTTCCCCGTGTTAAAAGTCAATGTGAAGAAGCCTGAGGAAGACATGCTTAGCGCCATCGTATTGGTCAACTGTTCCGTAGATTCGATTCCTGAAGTTGCTCAGAATATCGCCGATATCTCCGGGGTGGAAGAGGTCTACTCAGTGACCGGGGAAGTCGACTTGATCGCGATGATCAAAGTCAGGAAGTACGAGGACCTCGCCGTCGTGGTATCCGACTCAATCGCAAAGGTTCCCGGAGTCCGCACTCTGACCACTCACCTTGCTTTCCGGACCTATTCCAGTGGCGAGCTAGAGGAAGCATTCCATCTAGGTCTCGATTGAACTTGATCCTTGACTGACAAGGTGTCAGCACGCTGCCATTGCAACTAGTCAGCCATGCAACTAGTCAGCCATGCAGGTAGTCAGACGTTGTTGGTCGCTTCTACCCACGTGTTGAGCTTCTGCAGGGCAGTACCATTCCTCAGTGCTTCCGTTGTGCGTTCATAAGCTCCACGAAGTGCGTCCTCGAACGAGACGTTCTCTTGGAGAGGACTCGCAGCCAGCACACCCATGGCTGCGTTTAGGGCGACAGCATCGCTGATCGGACCGGAATCTCCCGCCATGACCGAGTGCGCTACCTCAGCATTTTCCGAAGGAGAACCTCCGCGCAAATCGTCAAGATTCGCGTGCGGTACGCCAATAATCTCAGCAGGATCGATCATGCGTTCAGTAACTTCACTGTTGCGAATATCCCAGACCACTGATGGTTCGACGGTCGACAATTCGTCGAGTCCGATCTCAGCACCGCGGAAGACAAACGCCGAAGTACCGCGCTCCGCGAACACGCCCGCAACCAAGGGAGCGGCGTCGGGTCGAGCTACACCAACTACCGACGCTGTGGGACGCGCAGGGTTTGTCAGAGGTCCAAGTACGTTGAAGACAGTCGGAAACCCGAGTTCGCGTCGCACGCGCGCAGCATGCCGCATCGAAGGGTGGAATTTGTTGGCGAAAAGGAAAGCCATACCTGTCTCGTTGAAGACTTCGGCAATTTGAGATGGATTCAGTTCGAGGTTCACACCAAGTGCTTCAAGGACGTCTGCACTTCCACAAGCAGAAGTAGAAGCACGATTGCCGTGCTTCACCACTGGGAAGCCCACCCCCGCTATGACTAGCGCAGCCATCGTGGAGATGTTCACGGTGTTAGCTGAATCGCCACCGGTACCAACGATGTCAACGACTTCGCGAGGAACATTGATGGGCTCGGCAATCGACTGCATCTCGTCTGCCAACCCCTGAAGCTCAACAATTTCAACGCCACGAACTGCCAAGACCGACAGGAACGCCGACAAGCGAACTTCATCTAGTGATCCGCTCATGATCATCCGCATTAACTCGCGGCTCTGTTCATAAGTGAGGTGGTCACCCCTTGCGAGCGCGGGGGCTAGCGAACTCCATTCCGTCATAGTGCTAGAGCAAGAGCATCGACCATCGTGCGCTGGAGATCCAACGGGTCGTAGGGAGCCAGAACCGTGAAGCTGGCGCCCGACCATGTCGCCAACCAAGAATCCTGCGGACGAGCAGTAAGCAGGACGATAATCGGATCTTGCTCCAGTTCGTTATGAATATCCTGAGCGACAGCCATTCCACCGACCTTTGGAACATCTGCGTCGAGAACCACGATCGGCGGAGCAATGCGTTTTATGGCGTCAAGGGCACCTGCTGCTGTGGCGGTTTCCGTCCAGTTGATCTTCGGTTGATCCTTACCGGGGCGGACTCCAACGCCTTCGATGACTCCGCGCCTCCGATCCACGTCAGCACAATAGATAACCACGTCAACAGCTTGCTCACTCACTGGTATCTCCTTGTCTATGCGACCTGTGCGCATTAAATCTGCTCCACGGAATACGCACCGCCTAGATCTTACCCATCACAAGGTATCCGTAGTTCCAGGTCCACAACTTCGAACCTGTACCGTGAGTCCGAATCAGTATGCCGCGAGAATGTCGACAACCATTACACTGGCCGGTTTTCCCTCTTCCTCAGGGGGAAACACCATGACAATCCGCGAGCCGACGTGCTGACCCAAGAATAGGGTGCCACGAGCTGCGATCGTAGTCGGACCGGTCTGCCAGGTGGAGTCGGCTGACGTCGGGATTCCCCAGTAGGCCGCCGTGTAATGGTAAATCACCGTGTCCTCTTCGGTGATTATTGACCCCTTGCCCTCCGCGATGACAACTTCTTCACTACTATCCGGAGCCTCGGAATTCTCATCGAAGCTGATGATCGGAGTAGTCCCGAGTTTGCCTTCCACTAGGAGCCCGTCAGGGAGCGACTCCTCCGTAAACTCGGCACTTTCCAGCTCATTCGTATCTGAGCCAGGAGTATCGACAATGTCAATGACAAAGATCAGAGTTGCGTCCGGAGGGATGTCTCCCTGGCCGGTGCTGCCGTAGCCGTACTCTGGCGGGACAATCAGCTGGATTCGGTCTCCCACTCTTGATCCGGGAATACCGTAGGTCCATCCGGCAATAACTGAACTAAGGCTGAATGTTGCAGGCTCTCCCCTGATAAATGAAGAATCAAAGGGCTTGCCGTCCCACAGAAAACCTGCGTAATTCACCGTCACAACGCTGTTCGGTGTCACCTCTGCCCCGTCACCCGGTTCAAGCAGCTTGTAGGTAATTTCTATAGGGGGAGCAGCATCGACCGTATCGATTTGCGGGATCTCTCCAAATCCGCCTGTCACTTTCGGGAGTTCGAAGTCTGGATCACGGTTCACCTCGGGAACACCATCTTGATTCCCGCTGGTAGCCGACGATTCATCCGGACCCGCCTCGGAAGAACTCGGGTTCGAGGAACATGCCCCAAGGCCCAGGGCCGCGGCACTAACGATCGCGAGGGTCGCAATCCACTTGGAGCTTCGCATAGCAACTTTCGATGAGTAAATAGTAAATAACGAGCGGTCGGCAGAACTCCGCCGACCGCTCATAACGGATATCCGTTACGGCCTATTGGACCGTTCGCTTAGTGGAAAGATTCGCCGCATGCGCAACTACTTCCAGCGTTCGGGTTGTCGATGGTAAAGCCCATTCGTTCGATGCTATCGGAGAAATCGATGGTCGCTCCGCTCAAATAGGGCGAACTCATGCGGTCAACGACAACCTCAACACCGCCGAAGTCAACCACGGCATCGCCGTCGAGCAGGCGCTCATCGAAGTAGAGCTGGTAAATCAGACCAGAGCATCCACCCGGCTGAACCGCGATTCGCAGGCGGAGGTCATCGCGACCTTCCTGTTCAAGCAAACTGCGCACCTTTTCAGCGGCGCCGTCTGACAGCTTTACCTCGTGAGTTGGCAACTCAGTGGCAACGTTAGACATGAAATACCTCCGATTGGGGCCGCGTTCGCGGCCATGGGCGCCAGTTTAGTGCCGGGAACTCAGCATGTCACGGGTGGGATCGACCACCGGAACCGCTCTGAAGTGCCAATTACTGTGCGCTTTGCAGCCAAGTCTGCGCGATCCGGCGGCCAACGTCCTCAAACGGATTCAGTCCCTGTGGTGTGGGGCGCAGAAGGCTTATTGAGTGCACTCCCCACCCGGCTCTCTCCCTGGACGACAGAGAACTGCGAGATCCCACCGCCACCACCGGGACAGCAGACTTCGCTGCTAGCGAAGCGAGGTACGGCAGCGGAGAATCAACCAGGTCGGGGCCGTCCAGATGGGGTTCTACTACTAGAACCAAGTCAGCCTGAGCAATGACTTCGCTCAGGCCAAATGCGGCACTGAGAACCACCGGAGTCGGCACTACCGGCACACCGAGTGCGGCCAGGATGGCAGCCGTGCCAGCCCCGGCACCCGAACCTTCAATCTCCCCTGGGTCAATACCTGGCACACCATCGTTTCCCCAGTAGTTTGCAAGTCCCCGAGATACCGATCCGGCGACGATCCCCGGGTCGCTTTCCCAACCAATGTTCAAATTGGGCCGTCGAGCGACTGTCTGTGTGTAAGTCTGACGGAGTATCCTCTGCCACCTGCCGATAGCCACCCTGTTGTCCGAGTCTGCAAACCGCGCGTCGTTCCTCAGGGTCAGATCTGGCTGGAGTAGGGATGTTGCGCCCGCGCCAAAAAGTGGGCGCATCGTAGAGGCCGAGAACACCACCGAGTTGCCTTCGAGCATCTCTCTTGCTTCCGCAAGGGCTACAAGCAACGCGTTTTCGTCAGAGTAGACAGATAGCGGTGAATTTCCGACCAATGCGCCAAGAAACCCTATGCCCCAATCGTGATGCCAAGAATGTCCTCCTTCGATTACAGCCGTGCCGCCAAACGATCCCAGTGCACGAAGTTCTGATCCGGCGCCCACCGTCGATGCTTCGCGGCGACCAATCACGATGGGGTGAAATGATCCGGAGGCCGGTCCTCCAGCTTCTAGAGCCTCATTGACGACCGTCGACGGACCTATCGGGTAGGCAAGGAACTCCACACCTCCTGGACCGCGCAGGCGACTCGCAGTCCGCGCTATACCCTCGCGTATCGCGACAAGAACACGCTGAGTAGGACCCATGTCGGCCACAGCCACATCCATCGAAGCCCCCATGGCACCCACCGAAGGATCGTTCTGTAGGCTAACCAGCGCTTGGCGCGCAAAGTCGCCTGTATCAGATAGATCTTGCCCGGATAAATCCCAGTGACCAGCGATGACAACCCGTATTGGGCGCACTTCGCCAGAGCCCCCTCCTTCTGGGGTGCGCATCGAGGAAACTTGATCAGGCAAGCTCCCCTCCCAATCGCGCCAACAGCAAGGCTTCCGCCAAAGTGGCGTTGCGAAGCACCAAAAGAGATTGGGACTCGTCCTCAGAGTGCGCGTTTGTCGAAGGATCCTCAACCCCGGTAATCACAACTACAGCTTCGGGGAAAATTCTTTCAAACTCTGCGATGAAAGGGATTGAGCCCCCCATTCCAGTCGCCACGGGTTCCGTCCCCCACGCATCGGCCAGCGACTCCAGCAATTGTTTTGCTGCCGGCGTCTCAATGTCGGCGATATACGCTGGACCCTCTTCCTCAATGGACACCGAGATTTGCGCGCCAAAGGGACAGTTGCGGATCAGGTGCTGACGTAGCCTCTGTGCCGATTCACGGGTGTTGGTTCCGGGCACCGTACGCAGACTCAGCCGGAACGTGCACTCCGGGATGATTGCATTTGCCGAGTCTCGCACGCTTGTAGCATCAAGTCCGATCACGCTGATCGCCGGCATAGTCCAGACGCGAGCTGCAAGGTCCGCAGTGCCGGCGAGCTTGTAACTGTCAACAACCGATGTGTCCTTGCGGAACTCCTTCTCCGGCCAGATGACGTCTGCTTTGGGGTTCCCACCCAGGCCCGCAACCGCAACATCGCCGTTCTCATCATGGAGGGTGGCAATCAGCCGCGACGCGAGGGTGACGGCATCCAGCAGCGGGCCGCCGAACATTCCAGAATGGACCCCGTGATCGAGGACGCGAATGGAGACATCGATTGTAGACACACCCCTCAGCGACGAGGTGATCGCTGGGATCTGGGTTGTCCAATTGCCGGAATCAGCCACCACGATGACGTCAGCCGCAAGTTCGTCCCTGTACTTCTCAACGAAGTTGGTGAACGACGGAGAACCCACTTCCTCTTCTCCCTCGACATACACGATCACGTTCACGGGAAGGTCTCCACGAAATGCCCCAATGGCACCGAGATGCACAACAATGCCTGCGCCATCATCCGAGGCCCCGCGGCCGTACAGGCGCCCGTCGCGTTCATGTGCTTCAAATGGAGGTGTTGTCCACCTGGCCGGATCACCGACAGGTTGCACGTCGTGGTGAGCGTAGAGAAGGACCGTTGGACGGCCATCCACATGGGGAGATTTCGCGATGACTGCCGGGCGTCCCGGTTCTCCATTGGGCATCGGCGCCATGTGGATCGATGAGGAAAATCCCATTACTTCAAATGCTGTTCTGACGTGCTGCGCACTTCGCCAAACGTCCTCGACCGCATTTGGATCGGAGGAAACAGATGGAATTGCAATCAGTGCACTGAGTTCTTCAATCTGGCTGCGAAAACCCTGATCAACCCTGCTGGCAAGTTCTGTCTTTGTAATCACGCGTCCAATCTACCGCGATATACCGGCGAACAGCGTCCCTTGAATCGGCATCATGCGGATATGGCCGATGACCTTGCGAGCACCGCAGGCTAGTATGCGGAACATGACCGGACTAATCGACGAATACGGCAGGCAGGCCACTGACCTGCGTGTTTCGTTGACGGACCGCTGCAACCTTAGGTGCACATACTGCATGCCCGCAGACGGGCTTGAATGGATTCCTACCGAAGACACCCTTACCGATGAGGAGGTAATCCGACTCCTGCGGATTGCGGTGGATCATCTGGGCGTCACGAAGTTCCGATTCACCGGTGGTGAACCGCTTCTTAGGAAGAGCCTGGAGCAGCTTATCTCTGCAGCATCGAGCCTTCGCACTCTTGACGGAGGCGTACCTGACACGGCGCTGACTACCAATGGATTGGGACTTGACCGCAGGCTTCCAGGACTGATTGACGCGGGACTCCAGAGGGTAAACATTTCGTTGGACTCCCTGGATCGGCAGACTTACGCGCGCCTGACACGAAGGGACAGACTCGCCGATGTTCTGCGCAGCATCGAAGCGGTCGATGCTTCCGGACTCCGCCCGGTCAAGATCAACTCCCTTGTGATGCGCGGCCAGAACGAGGAAGACATTTTGAGACTGGCAGATTTTTGTCTCGTTCGCGGTTACCAGCTGCGTTTCATCGAGCACATGCCACTGGGGCCACAGCACACCTGGGATAGGAACCAGATGGTGACCGCAGCAGTGATCCTGGACCGACTGCGCTCTCGGTACACACTTTCGACTGTCCCAAACCAAGACTCTAGTGCCCCCGCGAAGCTATGGCAGGTAGCGCCCGACGATTCGCAGCCGGGCGGTGCCATTGGGGTGATCGCTTCAGTCACGGCCCCGTTCTGCGCAAACTGCGACCGAACGCGGATCACGAGTGACGGGCAGGTCCGCAGCTGCCTCTTCTCTCAGAGAGAAACCGATTTGCGCGCCATATTGAGAGGTGGCGGTTCAGACCAGGATGTTGCTGACGCATGGCGTGGCGAGCACCGAATCAAACCGCGCGCGCACGGGATCAACACCGAAGGTTTCATACAGCCGGCACGAACGATGAGTGCTATAGGAGGATGAATGCTGATCCGCTACTTTGCGTCCGCAGCCGAAGCAGCAGGCAAGGAATCCGAACAGATCGACTCAAGTGATCTGGATGCAGCCACGCTCATAGACCGAATCGGCGCGGGGAACCCTCGCCTCGAACAGATTCTCGCTTCTTCATCGCTCCTGGCTGACGGAGTCCGGATTGATCGCCGTGACATGCCTCTTAGAGGAGTCTCGCAACTGGACATACTTCCCCCCTTCGCCGGGGGCTGATGGAGCCTTCGATGGATGATCCCAACGCCCTTGTGCACCACGCCGCAATCGTCCTGGCGGGTGGACGTTCTTCCAGAATGGGGCGCGACAAATTGGCCATGACAGTCGCCGGACAGAGCGTCTTGCAAAGAACCGTGGAGGCAAGTCTGTCCTGGGCTCAGTTGGTTGTTGTGGTTGGGCCACAGCCCAGAGGGTGGCACCAGGACACGCGCGTTATCTTCACCCTGGAAGAACCTCGCTTCAGTGGTCCTGCCGCAGGAATCTGCGCGGCCATCCCTCCGATAGCGGCCAGGGCAGACAAGGACGCAGAAGTCCTGGTCCTCGCTGGGGATCTGGCCTTCCCCAAGAGAGTGTTGGCAGCTCTGGTCACGGCGTCAATGGGTCCAGATGGCACTGTCCTTCGCGATTTGGAAGGATGGCCGCAACATCTTGCGGGTCGATATATGCTGCCAGCTCTGGTGAGTGCCAAAGAGGAACACCCGGATCCCCGTGATATTTCGGTTCGCAGGTTGCTTTGTGGACTGCAACTGACGGAGCTTCCTGTTCCAGAGTCGGTGTCGGCAGACCTCGATAGCCCAGAAGATTTTTCTAGGCCTTTCGTCCTGTAACTGTTGTTACTTGAGTCCACCCGTCTACCCGCTGGGATACAAGAGGGAGATTTGCGGCAGATTCCGCACAGTCAGCCGCATTCGGCCGTTTAGTATGTGCGAAGCAAACATCGATCGGCGCTCCGATCCCCCACGGCCGAAAGCAACACATGTCTTCTAAACTCATCGAAGTAGCAGCAGACCACAAGACGGCTGCCGGAGCTGGCCGAGTCGTCACACTGTCGACCATCGCGTTCACCCTGATGTTCGCGGTCTGGCTTATGTTCGGCATCTTGGGAATCCCGATCCAGGAGGAATTCGGACTCAGCGACGTCCAACTCAGCTGGATTTCCGCAGTAGCCGTCCTCAACGGATCAATGTGGAGGCTTCCCGCCGGCATGCTCGCCGACCGGATCGGCGGTCGTGTCATCACCATCTTCATGCTGTTCGCTACCGCGATTCCAGCGTATCTGGTGTCGCTTACCTCCAGTTATGCAATGACTCTGGTCCTCGCCTTCCTGGTTGGATTCGCAGGCAACCTGTTCAGCGTCGGCATTGCCTGGAACTCCGCATGGTTTGGTCAGGATCGAAAGGGACTTGCCCTGGGCATTTTCGGGGCGGGCAATGTCGGCGCTTCCGTCACGAAGTTGATAGGCCCGGTAATCATTGCAGCTACGGCCGGAAGCACCTACTTCCTTGGCATCCAGGGCGGATGGAGACTGATACCGGTCATCTACGCAGTATTGCTGGTGTTGGTGGGCATAGTCGTGCTCATTTTCTCTCCGAAACCAGACCGCGTGCCGGATAGAGGCCAGTCGATTCGGGAGATGCTGCAACCCCTAAAGCAGATCCGAGTGTGGCGCTTCAGTCTGTATTACGTGGCGGTGTTTGGTGCCTACGTGGCCCTGTCGGCATGGCTCCCGAAGTACTACGTCGACAACTTCGACATCGGTCTGGGTACCGCGGGACTACTGACTGCTACGTTCATTTTCCCCGCCTCTCTGCTGCGACCCGTGGGCGGGTGGATGAGCGACAAGTGGGGTGCCAGAAGCGTCATGTACGGGACCTGGGTCGTCATGCTTGTGACCTCTGGGCTTTTGATGATGCCGAACGGATATCTGACGATCATGCACCCCGATGGCGCCGAGACCAATCACCTGCACTACCAAATCCCGCTGTGGTTCTTCGTGATCTTGGTGTTCCTTCTCGGATGCGCGATGGGTGTCGGCAAGGCAGCCGTATACAAGTACATTCCGGAGTATTTCCCAGCGGAAGTTGGAACCGTCGGCGGACTGGTAGGAATGTTCGGTGGGCTCGGTGGCTTCTTCCTTCCGCCCCTATTCGCGTATACAAAGGTACTCAGCGGATTCCCGAGTTCTACCTTCTTCGTAATCTTCCTCCTTGTGGCTGCATGCGCCATTTGGATGCACTACACCATCCACAGGATGGTCATAACAACAGGCCCCGCGCGTCATAGCGAAGGCGAACTAAAGGAGACACCGTGAGCAAACCTGAAGTCAAGGGCGACTGGCTCCAAACTTGGGATCCCGAGGACCCCGAGAAATGGGATAAGAAGCTCGCCTGGAACACTCTGGCAGTAACCACTTTCACTCTTACACTGTGCTTCGTCGCATGGTTTCTTCCAAGTGCGATTGTGCCGAAACTAAATGCGCTGGGCTACGACTTCTCACAGTCCCAGCTGTACTGGATGGCGGCCATGCCCGGACTCTCGGGAGGCGCATTACGCCTGGTCTGGATGGTCCTTCCCCCAATAATGGGCACGAGGAAGATGGTCACTTTGACGACCCTTCTTCTCCTGATCCCAGTTGTCGGCTGGGGCTTTGAAGTAACGAACCCGGATGTTCCGTACTGGCGGCTAATGGGACTGGCTTTCCTTGCGGGAATCGGTGGAGGAGCCTTTTCTGGCTTCATGCCGTCTACCTCCTACTTCTTCCCGCGCAGAATGCAGGGGACTGTTCTGGGGATCCAGGCAGGTATAGGTAACTTCGGCGTTTCACTGGTTCAGCTGCTGACTCCCTGGCTGGTTTCCTTCGGCATGTTCACGTTCCTTGGCTCTCAGCAAATGCAGATACCGGGGCAAGACTCTGTGACCGTTTGGTATCAGAACTCTGCGCTTGTGTACGTGCCCTTCATCATCGTGGGCGCCATCTGGGCCTACATCGTCTTGAGGTCGGTGCCGATCAAGGCCAACATCAAGCAGCAATTCGACATCTTCAAGAACCAGGACACCTGGTGGATGACTCTGCTATATATCATGACGTTCGGCACCTTCTCCGGACTATCGGCGCAGTTCGGCTTGCTGATGTCAAACCTCTACGGTGCTGGCAATGACGCAATCGTGGAGGGAGCGGGTCATACGGCCAGGCTATTGATCGACGGTTACTCTGTGCCGGATCCCGTCAAGTTTGTCTTCCTGGGTCCGCTGGTCGGAGCGGGTGCACGCATCCTCTTTTCACCCCTCACAGACAAGATGGGTGGTGCAATCTGGACGCTGGTCTCCGGAGTTGGAATCCTGGCGTCAATCCTCTACACGATCCCTGCGCTCACCCC
>WPCK01125106.1_pt1 | contig 56356 bp, 39 predicted proteins | sample 5399851 | NCBI WGS metagenome assembly WPCK01 (sample SAMN12869471, study PRJNA574797) | sludge metagenome | isolation source: wastewater treatment of pH11 | place: China:Beijing | collected 2019-05-20
TGAGCCAGGATCAAACTCTCCAACAAAACCAAAAAGCAATGCCAGAAAACACCCCAAAACAGGGCAATCCCAACCAAAAAACAAAACAAAAAAACAAAAAACACACACTATCAAGTTCACAAACAACACCCCCAAACAACAAGTGCTGAGGTTGTCACCTCCAGTGAGTCCCGATATGTCCGGGCTGTTTCACTTTGTGGAGCGCAACGAGATAAAACTCTATAGTGCCTGCAGGAAGCGCGTCAACTTGACTCGACGTGACCCGCCCCACACGTGCCGAAATGCGCTCTGACCTGCGGCGTTATACGACAACTTCGGCGCGGTGCCGAGCCCCCATTCGGGCGTGTTGAGGCGGGTGCAAGTCAAACCTCAGACGTTTGTAGAAGCACCCTGGGGCCTAACGACTGCCAGAGTCTTCTTCCCCTTTCGCAAGAGTGCGATCCCTCCGGGCAGCAAATCTGCACCGGTAATGATGCGGTCCCCATCCTCGACCTTCACATTGTTTAGGGACAGGCCACCCTGGGAGGCCAACCGAAGTGCAGCTTGGCGCCCCTTCTCTAGTCCGCAGGCAAGTACGGCGTCGACCATCGTCGATATCCCCAGCTCCACCTCACCGCTCGGAAGGTGAGCGGATGCGGCAAGCAAAGTGGACTCCTCAACCTCCCGCAGATCTCCCCCGCCCCAGAACGCAGCGGTTGCCTTTTGCACCTGCTGTAGTGCGTGCTCACCGTGAACCAGCTTGGTGACCTCTGCCGCCAGAACCTTCTGCGCTTCGCGCGCATGCGGACGCTCGGCAGTATCCAAGTCGAGCTCTGCAATCTGAACGTGATCCAGGAATGTGAAGACTTTCAGCATGCCCACCACGTCATCATCACTGGTTTGGAGCCAGAACTGGTAGAAGTCGTAAGGCGACATCATATCCGGATCAAGCCAGATCGCCCCCGAGGCAGTCTTCCCGAACTTGGTTCCATCGGCCTTCGTGATGAGCGGAGTTGTCATGACGTGCGCGGAGCCACCTTCGGCTTTGCGAATCAGGTCCACTCCGCCAATCAGGTTGCCCCACTGGTCGTTTCCTCCAGTCTGCAACGTACATCCGTACCGTCGGTAGAGTTCCAGGAAGTCGTTGCCCTGAAGCACCTGGTAAGAGAACTCCGTGTAGGAGATCCCTTCCTCGGAAGCCAGACGCCGGGCAACAACGTCCCGCCCGATCATCGTTCCCAAGCGGAAATACTTGCCAATCCCCCGAAGTAGGTCGATGGCTGTCAACTGAGACGTCCAGTCAAGATTGTTGACCATCTGCGCCGGATTTTCGCAGTCGAAATCAAGGATCCGTTCGATCTGTGAACGAAGTTGGGCAGACCATTGCGCAACGACTTCAGGTGAGTTGAGAACCCGTTCACCAACATCCCTGGGATCGCCGATCTGCCCCGTGGCCCCGCCAACGAGTGCGATCGGGTTGTGCCCGGCCAACTGCAAATGACGCATCAAGATTAGCTGGACTAGATGTCCGTGGTGCAAGGACGGGCCCGTTGGATCAAATCCGCAATAGTACGTGACCGGTCCCGCCTGGAAAGCCTTGCGTAGCTCTTCTAAGTCGGTGTGCTGCTTGACTAGCCCGCGCCACTCCAACTCGGCGATCACATCGGTCACTTCATTACTCCTAAATTGCTTTTCCGCACTCAACGCGAGCGCTGGCGGATGCAATCGCACCCGTCGGACAGCCTACTGGTGCGGCGTCTGTGCGGCGTACTGGGACAACGCGTGGACGTTCCCGTTCCGGCTAGGCCTCCGATCAGTGCTACGTCAGTTTTCTGCACCCCATGCCCTGAAGGAATCTAGTTGTTTTACAAGCTTTTCCAGTTGCTCTGCTACACGGGCAGGCGCTGTTCCTCCGACTGCGTCACGCGCAGACACCGATCCCCGGACATCTAGGATTTCCAAGACCTCCGGCGTCAAGTGCGAAGAAATAGTCGGCAGGTCCTCCGGCGTCAGATCAGCCAACTCGATTCCTCGCACCTCGCACGCCTTGACACAGGCTCCCGCAACCTCGTGAGCCTCCCGGAAGGGCACTCCTGCGCGCACCAGCCACTCTGCGATGTCGGTGGCTAGAGAGAAGCCTTGCGGGGCCAACGACTCCATGCGCTCATAGGAAAAGCGCATCGTTTCGATCATCCCTGCGATTGCGGGTAACAGAAGATGCAGGTTGTCGATCTGGTCGAAGACCGGCTCTTTGTCTTCCTGTAGATCGCGGTTGTATGCGAGGGGCAGGCCCTTGAGTGTGGCCAACAGTCCGGTCAAGTCCCCGATCAGGCGACCGGCTTTTCCACGGGCGAGTTCGGCAATATCCGGGTTCTTCTTTTGCGGCATGATCGAGGAGCCCGTGGAGAACGCATCGTCTAGCTGGACGTAACCGAACTCCACGGTGTTCCAGATTATGATCTCTTCGCTGATTCGCGACAGGTCAACACCGATCATGGCGAACACAAATGCCAGTTCCGCAATGACATCGCGAGAAGCGGTTGCATCAATAGAGTTGTTGAAAGTCGAGTCAAATCCCAGTTCGGCGGCAATCTCAGCAGGATCCATTCCAAGTGTGTTTCCTGCAAGCGCCCCTGCGCCGTAGGCAGACTCGGCTGCGCGCTGGTCCCAGTCCTGAAGCCTTAGCAAGTCCCTGGACAGCGCCCACGCATGCGCCAGTAACTGGTGCGCGACGAGCACGGGCTGGGCGTGTTGCATATGGGTCCGACCTGGCATTATCGCGTCGTCGGCGGTGCGAGCCTGCCCTACCAGCGCATCGATTACCTCGACGAGTTGAGCCGCCACAGATCGGGCCTCTCGACGCAGGTAGCGACGAGTCAACGTCGCAATCTGGTCGTTCCTTGAACGCCCTGCCCGAAGTCGGCCTCCCAGCTCACTGCCGATGCGCTCAATCAGGATTCGTTCAAGAGCGCTGTGAACGTCTTCGTCGTCAGCACCGGCGTGAAGCAATCCAGCTCGAAGGTCCTCCTCCATGGAATCGAGTCCCGCGAGCATCGCAGCCAGTTGATCATCAGCGAGCAGCCCAACCCGGGACAACGCCCTGGCGTGGGCACGAGACCCGGCAATGTCGTCCTGCGCCAACCGCCAATCAAAGTGTGTGGATACACTCAGTCGCGCAAGAGCTTCCGCTGGCCCACCTTCAAAACGGCCACCCCATAGTGCTGCAGGCTGGCGCTTCGATTCATCAAAGGTACCTTGCTTCTCGATGGGATTCTCGATTTCAGTCATATGCTAATAATGCCGGGTCGATTCCCCAAGCGCTGTCGCGTCTTAGTTCACCGTGTATTGTCGAACCCGATACCCGCGGGCGATATAAACAGACTTGCTGCGTAGCGCAGTGCAGACGGGAGGACTGTGAGCAGCATCGGCTCGGCAGTTGCCGAATCAACTGATACGTTCCACATCCATGTAGAGGATGAAACCTCTCCCTTGAGAACGGTCATTGTCCATCGCCCAGGCGGCGAAATGGATCGTCTCACCCCACCAAATCACAAAGCCCTGCTGTTCGACGATCTGCTTTCACCGGAGAAAGCAGAAGAAGAACACAACCAATTCGTGGAACTCATGTCCGAACGCGGGGTTACATCGCTTCGCTTCATGGACCTCTTCACCGAAACGCTTGCACTGTCCGAAGCTCGGGACTACGTGCTGTCCAACACCGTGAATCGTAAGCGGCTCGGGCCGATCCTTGCGCCAGCTTTGGAGGAGTGGGCACGCGAACTCGCCCCGGCACAGACGGCTAGGCTATGCGTCGAAGGAATCACAAAGGGCGAGTGGGCTCAAGTATCCTCGGTTTCTTCACTTGTCGCCCAAACGCTCTCGGATGAGGAATTTCTGATCAGCCCACTTCCCAATCACCTTTTCACACGCGATGCTTCCGTGTGGATGTACGGGGGCGTAGCCATCAGTTCGATGAACCGCGAGGCTAGGCGTCGCGAATCACTGCACTACTCGGCCGTATACAACTACCATCCCGGGTTTGCCACCACGCCATTTGAGACATGGACCGATGGTAAATCCGGTGCGATCCGGTCGGCCGAAGGCGGGGACATCCTGGTTCTAGGAAACGGCGTCGTCGCAATTGGTTTGTCCGAACGGACCACGCCCCAGGGTGCCGAACACATCGCAATGCACATGTTCACCGCTGGAAAGGCCCGAAAAGTCCTGGCATTCCTGATGCCCAAGAGCCGCGAATTCATGCACCTGGACACAATCCTCACTCAGGTTGATGACGATGCTTTCGTTCTCTACCCCGGAGCGCAGAATCTGCAATCTGTGCTTCTTGAGTACGAGGACGGTCACGTTCGAGTCGGTGCCGCGAAGTCCGGAGTTGCACCGGCTGTCGAGAATGCGCTCGAGCGCCCGCTTCGTTTCATTTGGCCTGAAGCCACGGAAGCAGAGATCTCCCGCGAGCAATGGAATGACGGGTTCAACATGCTGGCCCTGTCACCCGGAGTTGTTGTCGCATACGATAGGACCCCGCTGGCTAATACGACTATGCGCGAAGCCGGTATCGAAGTCCTTGAGATCGGCGGATCTGAACTGGGCCGGGGGCGCGGAGGCCCCCGTTGCATGTCTTGCCCAATCGAACGAGCTCCGCGTATCTAGACTATCGAACGTCCGAATTTGTCGTCGCGCGCAGCAGCAAGCTTCGCGGGTAGTCCATAAATCTCGATGAACCCGCGCGCGTTCGACTGGTCGAAGCTGTCGCCCGTATCGTAAGTGGCCAGATTGAAGTCGTAGAGCGCACTGTTGGAGCGGCGTCCAGTTACCTGAGCACGTCCACCGTGTAGTGTCATTCGCACATCGCCAGTGACGTAGTACTGAGTATCGTCAATGAAGACATCGAGCGAACGCTTCAGCGGAGAGAACCACTGAGCGTCATAAACCAACTCACCCCAGCGCTCGTCGACGCGCTTCTTGAAGCGCGCCTGTTCGCGCTCAACGGTCACGTTTTCCAGTTCCTGGTGGGCGACAATGAGGACCATCGCTCCCGGGGCCTCGTAGACCTCTCGAGACTTGATCCCTACCAGGCGATCTTCAACCACGTCGATGCGGCCAATTCCCTGGGCGCCTCCGCGCCGATTCAGTTCCTGGATGATTTCAAGAGGAGACATCTTCCGTCCGTCGATCGCCACCGGAATTCCCTGCTCAAAGCTGATCACAACTTCGTCTGGCAGTGGTGGGTACGTCGGATCATCCGTGTAGTTGTACACGTCCTTGGTGGGGCCATTCCAGATGTCCTCGAGGAATCCAGTCTCGATGGCGCGGCCCCAGACGTTTTGGTCTATCGAGAAAGGATTGCTCTTCGTGGTTTCAATAGGCAAGCTGTGCTTGTCCGCATAGTCGATTGCCACGTCGCGTGTCAGCGCCAGGTCTCGTACCGGAGCAATGCACTTCAGATCGGGGGCGATAGAGGTGATCGAAACTTCGAAGCGGACCTGGTCGTTTCCCTTGCCTGTGCAGCCATGTGCGACAGTGCTTGCTCCGAACTGACGCGCTGCCTTCACTAGATGCTTCGAGATGAGAGGACGTGAGAGAGCTGATACCAGAGGGTATGACCGCTGATAAAGGGCATTGGCCTTTAGCGCAGGCATGCAGTATTCCTCTGCGAACTCATCGCGCGCATCCGCGACGTAGGCCTCCACGGCACCGCAGTCCAGTGCGCGTTGGCGGATGACCTCCAAGTCCTCGCCACCCTGACCCACATCGACGGCTACAGCCACTACTTCAGCGCCCGTTTGCTCACCGATCCAACCGATCGCAACGGAGGTATCCAACCCGCCTGAGTAAGCTAGTACCACGCGATCTTTGGTTGCGCTCATGCGAATAATCCCATCTCAACTAGTGCTTTATGAACTTTGCCCTGAAGTCTTGCTTGATGACTGTGCCATCTGGAGCAAATTGCTGCGCAGTTCGTCCGCGACTTCGGGAGTACGACAGACCACCATGATCGTGTCATCGCCTGCGATAGTACCGACAACACCATCCAGTGCGGCCGCATCCAGCGCCGCTCCAAGCATGTTTGCGGCACCAGACGGAGTGCGTGCCACCAAAATGTTCTGGGCCACCTCGGCACCAATCAGAAGCTCTTGGCACCAGCGAACCAGTCTCCCGGGACTCTGGTTTGAAGTAGGCCCGGAATATCCTTCTGCACCTGGAACTGAATACACTGCAACGCCTTCGGCTGTCTTCACCTTGGTTGCGCGCAACTCCGTCAGATCCCGGGACAGCGTAGTTTGGACTGTATCGAAACCACGCTTTGCGAGAACTTGGCGCAACTGTTCTTGCGAAGTCACTGGTTCGCTTCCCAAGATCGTCAAAATTGCATCATGGCGCGCGGCTTTAGTTCGCAGAACCTCATTATCAACCGACCCGTCAGACATACAATGCAGAGTAATGCATAATCATGCAGTCGCTGGCATGGTGGTCAATGGGTGGTCATGGATCAGGTCACCCTCGCAGTTCTGCGTTCAGCCTCTTTTGGAGCGCATCGACAACCGACTTCCTCACAGCAGCCACTTCGTCAGCCGTCAGCGTGCTGGCTGGAGCCCTCAACGTCAGCCCATAAGCCACCGAACGCTTGCCCTCGGGCACCTGGGGCCCCCGATAGACATCGAACAGAGTCAGTGTCTCCAACAAAGATCCAGCGGCACGTCGTATTGTGCTCTCCACGTCTGATTCCGGAACAGAATCGTCCACGACAATCGCAAAGTCTTCTTTCGCGGGCGGGAACACCGAGATGGGCCGCACCTTAAGGAACGTGTCGGGAACCAGTTCCTCTACCAGACTCAGATCAACCTCGAATGCCACGCTCCTTGCCGGCAACCCGTATTCCTCGACAACCTGAGGGTGGAGTTCACCGGCGTGACCGATGACAACCAAACCGCGCCCTCTACGCACAAACAAGGTGGCGCACCGGCTGGGGTGCCAGGGCGCGGTCTCTTCGGGAGACTTGGCTAGCTCTGGTAACGGCGGACCAGGTTTGCGCTCGGTCTCCGTCGACATCCAGCGGCGCGTTGCCTCGACCTTCACCCCATTTGAAAGTGTCAGATCTCGAACTGACTCGATTGCATCGGACCACGTCCACTCGTTGGCTGCGGGCGTGCCCTCCTCGAGTTCCAGGCCTGAGACCGGCGCATACTCGCCGCCCATCACGCCTGCTACCTTCCACGGTTGAGCAGGCACACCTGCGGTAAGCGCGGTCAACTCTTCGTCAGTCGGGCGCCCTTCAACCCCCGGAATACTTGTCGGCACGCACCCGTCTGGTAGTGCGACCTGCCCAACTTCGAACAGTGCCAGCGGAGCAACTCCACGCGCAGCATTTCGCTCGGCTGTCTCAAGCAACGTGTCCAACAGAGTCGTCCGCAACCCAGGAGCGTCGTCGGCCAGTGGGTTCTGCAGGATTACGGTCTTGCGGCGCTTGTCGTCTGCGGTGATTAACTGACGGTCATGAGCATTCGAGATAAAGGGATAGGACTTGACTTCAACCAATCCAGATTCACTCAGGGTTTGCGCGACCCGGCGGCGCAACACCTGGCGAGCAGTCAGACCAGCACTTCCCGGTGCTGAGGGAACCCGCGTTGGGATTCGGTCGTAGCCATAGAGTCGAGCGATTTCCTCGACCAGGTGAGCTGGCCCAACCAGGTCCGGGCGCCAACTCGGCGGAGTCACCAGCAGGTTCTCGCCCACCACCCCAACAGTGCAGCCGATCATCTCGAGGAGCTGCGAGATTTGATCAACCGATAGGTCCAAGCCGGCTAGACGAGCGGGCTCGTGGGCAGACATCTTGACGGGTACCAGAGCTGGCACCTCCATGTAGTCCCAGCCTGATTCCTCAACGGTGCCGTGTCCATACTTGGCAATTAGCTCGGCTGCGCGCGCGGCAGCGACCGGTGGAAGCTGAGGATCTACTCCCCGCTCGAAGCGCTTGGATGCTTCAGAGTGCAGCCGGTGACGGCGCGCAGCACGCGCAATCGACACTGGATCGAAGTGCGCTGCCTCGATAACGACATCGGTGGTTTCCTCAGTGACTTCCGAGTCCAGACCACCCATCACACCTGCGAGACCAACGATTCGTGAAGCGCGACTGTACTGCGGAGAGTCGGTGATGAGCACGTCGTCTTGATCGAGCGCCAGTTCACTGCCGTCGAGTGTCACAAACCGCTCGCCCTCGTTGGCACGCCGGACGACGAACGGTGCCTGCACGAAATTCAGGTCATAAGCGTGAAGCGGCTGACCGAGATCCAACATCACATAGTTGGTCACGTCTACCGCAAGCGAGAGCGAACGCATTCCCGCTTGTTCCAGACGCTGAACCATCCACTTGGGCGTCGGAGCCGTCGGATCTATGCCCCGCACGATTCTGGTTACGAATCGGTCGCAAGCAGCACGTCCCTCACGTGCGGATTCGGGGTCGACATCGGCCTTGAATGCGCCGTCCGTCGAAGAGGGCAGCGGAGAGGACAGTGCTGAAGGCAAGCCGAGGTCCCTGAAGCTTGAACCGGTGGAATGCGCGTACTCGCGGGCCAGACCTCGAACCGCGAAACAGTATCCGCGGTCCGGAGTCACGTTGACTTCTAGAACTTCTTCGCCAAGGCCCAGCAGAGGGATCATGTCCGTTCCCGGGACCGGAAGGTCCTTGAAGGTCGGGTCATCGTTGAGAACGATGATGCCGTCATGGTCTTCACCCAGGCCCAGTTCGCGCGCAGAACAGATCATGCCGTCAGAGACATGACCGTAAGTCTTGCGCGCCGAGATCAGGAACGGACCGGGCAGCACCGCCCCTGGCAACACAACTGCTACCGTGTCGCCGACTTCGAAGTTGTGTGCGCCGCAGACGATGCCACGGCTAGGAATGTCTGAAGGCTCTGGTCCTTCACCGACGGGGTCGTTGTACTGACCGACATCAACTCGGCAGTAGCGGATCGCTTTGCCATTGCTGTGTTTCTCTACCACGTAGCTTCGAACAATGCCTGCAACCAGTGGTCCCGTAACAGCAGCGGGAATAATCTGCTCTTCTTCGATGCCAACGCGGACCAGATCCGCAGCGAGTTCTTCGGTAGTGGTGCCAGCGGGAACGTCTACGTGGTCACGCAGCCAGCTAATCGAAATGTTTGGCATGTCAGCGTCCCTTCCCGAACAGTCCGAACTGGCGGGAGAACCGAAGGTCGCCCTCAACAATGTCGTGCATGTCTGCGATTCCGTGCTGCAGCATAAGCGTGCGCTCCAATCCCATGCCGAATGCAAACCCCGTGTACTCCTCAGGATTCACACCGCATGCCGCCAGTACCCGGGGATTGACCATTCCACAGCCACCCCACTCGATCCAACCGGCACCACCCTTCTTTTGGGGGAACCACAGGTCCATTTCGGCACTCGGTTCTGTGAAGGGGAAGAACGAAGGGCGTAGACGGGTCTTCGCTTCCTCGCCGAACATCGACTTCGCGAAGTGATCCAAAGTCCCCTTCAGGTCTGCCATAGTCAGACCTTTATCCACGGCAAGGCCTTCAACCTGGTGGAACACAGGGGTGTGTGTGGCGTCCAGCGCGTCGGAGCGGAACACCTTTCCTGGGCAAGCGATGTAAAGAGGCGCACCCTTTTCGAGAAGCTCGCGCGCCTGCACTGGCGAGGTGTGGGTGCGAAGGACCAGGTGCCCATCTCCCGCTTCCTGTCCTCCCACTGAGCGTCCGTCCACATAGAACGTATCTTGCATCTGGCGGGCCGGGTGGTCAGCATCGAAGTTCAGGGCATCAAAGTTGAACCACTCGTGCTCCAGTTCGGGCCCCTCGGCGATCTGCCACCCCATAGCCAAGAAGAAGTCTTCAATCTGCTCCACAAGCAGCGAAAGCGGGTGTCTCGCACCAATCGGCTCGCGAGTCGTGGGGAGTGTGACATCCACACCCTCAAAGAGGATTGCCTTCCACTGCTCCTGCCGTTTGACTTCTTGTCTGCGCTGCTCAAGTTCGTCGAGGACGCGCTTTCGAGCGGCACCCAGAACCTTTCCAGCTGTTGCACGCTGCGCAGGCTCAAGCTTGCCAATCGATTTATTCGCGCAAATCAATGCAGATCCGTCGCCAAGCACTGCCGTCTTTGCCGCCTGTAACTCACTCTTTGTCGACGCCTGAGCTATCAGTGCCGAAGCTGCATTCGACCACTGGTCCACGCCCTGCTGGTCGCACGGATCCAATTCGACGTCATTCAGTCCGCCGCCCGAAGGTGACATCTTGTTCCTATCTCTTTGACTAAGCCGCCGGGTCCCCGGCCATACCGAGAGATCCCTGGCGCTATTGCGTCAGATCTGCGCGCACCTGGTGAGCGCCTCGCAATCTCGAACTCCCCTACTCTAGTGCGGGCCGTAATTCGACGAGTAATTCGGCCATCGGGCTACCATCAGTAGCAGGTGAAACGAAACACACCGCAGGGACTCAAAGGAGCACTCATGTCAGATTCTCCCAAGCGCCGCGTACGTCTTCCAGAGCTGATCCAGAAAGTTCGCGACGGTGGCCAACTCACCATGCTCACCTCCTATGATGCACTGACGGCACCGATTTTTGAGAGAGCCGGCATCGACATGCTCCTGGTTGGTGATTCGCTGGGCAATGTGATGCTCGGGTACAAAGGAACGTTGCGGGTAGACCTGGATGACATGATTCGCGCAACCGCTGCGGTGGCACGATCGACCAGCACGGTGTTTATCGTCGCTGACCTTCCCTTTGGGACTTACGAAGCGGACTCAGTAAGAGCGTTCGAAGCGGCCGCAGCCCTGATGCGGGCGGGGGCACATGCAGTGAAACTGGAGGGCGGAGAAGCCCGGGTTCCAGTCGTCGAGACCCTTGTTCAAGGCGGCATTCCAGTCGTGGGGCACCTGGGCTATACCCCGCAGTCTGAACATGCGATAGGAGGTCCGCGGATTCAGGGGCGCGGCACAGAGGCCAAAGCGTTGATCGCTGATGCCGATGCTCTGGCGCAGGCCGGTGCATTCGCGATCGTCCTTGAGATGGTTCCCGCCTCCCTGGCAAGGGATGTCACCAAGACGCTACGTGTGGCCACAATTGGAATTGGAGCTGGCCCGCACTGCAACGGACAGGTCCTGGTCTGGTCAGATATGGCGGGAATGACCGAGTGGAATCCCTCTTTTGCGCGCCGTTTTGCTGAGCTGGGTTCCGCGCTCGAGGACGCCTCACGCCGGTACATTCAGGCCGTCGAATCGCAGACCTTCCCTGGTGAAGGTAACTACCGGCAGGACTGATCCCACTGGTCGCAGGTAGATTCGAGGCTTTTATTGTTCCCCGGTAGGATTAGGCATGTGAATGTACTTGGAACTGCTCCTGCAAGAGGACCAATTGGCGACCTCAGGGCAGGCCGAGTGTCAAAGATGCTTCCCGTGGACGTAGTGATCGAGCGGCCGGAATACATGTTCCATGATGGCCCCGAGGTAGTAACAGCGTCCGACGTAAAGTCCTCGGAGACCATTGAGAGAATCCGCAGGGCTGGGTCAATCGCAGCGCGAGCCATGGAACTGGCCGGGTCCATGGTTGCTCCGGGTGTAACCACAGATGAACTCGATCGGGCTGCCCACGAGTTCATCATTAGCCAAGGGGCTTACCCCTCTTGCCTGGGTTATATGGGATTCCCCAAGTCGATCTGCACTTCCATAAATGAGGTCATATGCCACGGCATTCCTGATGACCGCCCACTCGAAGAAGGCGACATCGTCAACATCGACGTCACGGCCTACATTGATGGGGTCCATGGAGACACCTGCGCAATGTATGCGGTAGGACAGATCGACCCGGATAGCGAAGCCTTGATCGAACGGACCAGAGAAGCCCTATATCGGGGCATAAGAGCCGTAAAGCCCGGGCGTCCGTTCAATGTCATTGGACGGGTGATCGAGGCCTATGCGAAACGCTTCGGATACGGAGTTGTCCGCGACTACACCGGTCATGGAGTTGGCGAAGCATTCCACTCCGGATTGATCATCCCCCATTACGACGCCGCGCCCTCACATTCAGAACTGATGGAGCAGGGCATGGTATTCACTATCGAGCCAATGCTGACTCTTGGCACACACGAATGGAATCAATGGGACGACGGCTGGACCGTAGTGACAGCCGACAAGTCCAGGACAGCACAGTTTGAGCACACTATTGTCGTAACAGAAGATGGAGCGGAAATCCTCACGCTCCCCTAGCCTTGGATGGTCAAGACAAACGGCCACGCCAAAGCCGATTATGTGAAAGGTCAGTGAAGATCATGACTCGAGTTGGACTTGGAATCGACATCGGCGGATCGGGTATCAAGGGTGCGTTCGTCGACCTTGATGCTGGCGAATTCGTTGGAGACCGCGTGAGGATTGATACTCCTCAACCAGCCACGCCGGATGCGGTAGCTGCAACATGCCGTGAAATTGCTGACCAACTCAACGTCCCCGATGATGTGCCGATCGGGGTTGCGATGCCCGCTCCCATGCGTCAGAACATCGTCACTTACATAGCGAACTTGGATCAGTCCTGGGTCGGCACAAATGCCAAAGAGGTATACGAAAAGCACATGGGGCGTCCCGTCACGGTCCTCAATGACGCCGATGCCGCCGGAGTTGCTGAACAGGCATTTGGTGCAGCAAAAGGCGTAGAAGGAAGCGTCCTCGTAACCACTCTTGGCACAGGAATCGGGACGGCGTTGATTTACGATGGCGTCCTCTTCCCCAATACGGAACTGGGCCACATTGAGTTGGACGGACACGACGCAGAAACCCAGGCTGCTGCCTCGCAGCGCGTCAAGCAGGAGCTGAGTTGGAAGGTGTGGGCAAAGCGTCTTCAGCGCTACTACCGCCACATGGAGCTTTTGTTCTCTCCCGACCTTATTGTCGTCGGTGGGGGTGTATCGAAGAACCACGAGAAGTTCCTCCCCCGCATCGACATGAAGTACTCGGAGCTGGTTCCAGCACAGTTGTACAACACCGCGGGAATCGTGGGTGCAGCCGTGTACGCCGACAGAATGCAGCAGCGAAGCTGACGCTGAACGACAGGCATATAAACGACTTATAAAAGGAAGGCTCTTTAGTCTGTATCTAGACTAAAGAGCCTTCCTTTTATGCCTTGACATATATTTTTTTTGACCATAATCTGAAGTCGGTCGCGGTGTTGGGCGCATACATGTCGGATCCGACCTTCTCTAGGCGTCCGTTCGCTGGGTTTTGCCTACAGCGACGCTGCGATTCACTCGGCACAAAGGAGCGCATAGGTCGTGAGTAGAAGCCAGCACGCAAACACACGGAGTACGCTAAACAGCGGATCCAACACAACTAAAATAGGGGCTATAGTCGCCGCGTGCACTCTCGCGCTGACACTTGTCGGCGGCCCCGCTTTCAGTCCCACCGCAGTGGCCGAGCCAGTGTCAAACGATGGACTCTCCGCTTGGTATGAAGCAGGCCGGGGTCCCACTGTTGTCGGCACACCAGCAGAGACACCGTCGAATCTGGTTCCGCAGATTCCCGATGCCCACTCGATGGTCACGTCGGTAGTATCGAACTTTGCGAACAAGACCTCCTCTTCGGAGAACATCGAGAGCGTTCGCGACCGGAACAGCCAAACCAAGTGGTACACCGGAAGCGGGATGGCTATCTCCGAGCAGGAGCCCATCTATGCGATCTACTCGCTTCGCACCCCCGCCACGCTGACCGCCTACGAACTGGTGTCAGCAAATGACTTCTCAGAAAGGGACCCGAAAGCGTGGAAGGTCTACGCGTCGAACGACCCTGCGGCGGCCGCCGACGCGAACCACACGTCCTGGGTTCAGATTGACTCTCGCTCGGGTGAGTCCTTCCCGAATCGCTTCCAAACCCGCTCCTTCAGCATCAATCCCGGCGCGGCCTACAGCTACTACCAGCTGGCCGTCAGCGAAGTGAAGGGCATTCAGTCCGACGGAAAGCTCCGTATGCAGCTTGCCGACTGGAACCTGGTTGGATCTATCCCTGGTGCGCAAGATGCCGGCATTCGTTTGACAGCGCAGGCCGCGGTTAATGTAGACCCGCCTGCGGGATCCTCTGCCGTCAGGTTCGTGGCGAAAGTAGCGAGCCAGGGCAACGCGCGCGGCGTAGTAGTCCTGCACGACGGACTGAGCCTTGCCATCGGCTCCGATACACAACTGTCCTACCTGATCCGTCCCGAGCACGCGCAGTCTTCCGCAGTGCCCGTCAACGAAGTCCGCGTGGACGTGGTTGTGAAGGACCCAGATGGCATCGAATCCACTGTCACCCTAGACACCGACTCCGAACCCGTCGTGGCACACAGGTGGAACAATGTCACCGCTGACCTCAGCGCACATGCTGGCAAGACAGTCACCAAGATCCTGGTCCGTGTCGACGCGAAGAACGCTGCAGCTGGACAAGAGTTCAACGGTTACATCGACAACCTGGTGATCGGCCGAGCCCCCGTTGGACCCGCCACCAACTGGTCCTACTATGACGCTGGAAATGACCCGGCTGCGGGACAGCACCGCTTGGCATGGACGGAACAGGGATTCGACAATTCGCAGTGGAAGACCGGCTCGGGTGGATTTTGGGCGCTGAAGTCCGGATCCTCCATGACCAACACCATCTCCAAGACCACAGAGATGAAGTGGGCACTGGATACAGGCAAAGCCGTGCCCGCGTACTTCTTCCGCACCGAGTTCGATCTGAGCGCGCAAGACATCGCCTCCAACAACGGCGCCTACGCGTTCTTGGTCTACGACGACACCGCAACAGTTTTCGTCAACGGTCGGCGCGTAGCTGGCTGGGGCGACCGCATGATTGATTCCAACATTGACTACCAGAACATCGCAGGGCAGGGAGACCCCTTACGCCAAGTAGTTTCCGTGCCTATCGGGTACCTCAAGGAAGGCACCAATGTCCTGGCTGTTGCCGTTCACCAGTGCAACGACACCAGTTCTGACGCCTATTTCTACATGCCTAGCTTCACGTTGACGCCCAGCTACCTGTCGGCGCCGTTCTCTTCGGACGACTTCGAACGTAAGTACCCCTCGGACACCCGTCCAGTCGGTCCCAAGGGGGGTGACTACCAGGTGGAGATGCTCAGCGACTTCAACAACTTGCTGGCAAACCATCCGGAGATCATTGCTCCTAACGTTGAACTTTCGAACTCTGCCACCCCGACAGCCATGAATGACACGCAAGTCATAAAGATCAACAACAACGCTGCCTCGGCCCAGCAGCAGCGAGCATTGATTGACGGTGCCGGGTCCTCCCACAAGACCATGGCCGATGGCTTCGGTCCAGTCCTGGGGCCCCTCTACGAGACAGCTATGAGCGAGGGCCGCCTGCCCAGGGTGGACAAGCTGGTTTCGGGCCGCATTGAACGCTTCATTGGCGATCACGAACCCGCCAAGGCCGCGTTCGGCTACAAGCGTCCCTACGTTCGGATGGGATTCCAGCAGGACGGCGGCCGCATGGTCATGGTCGACTCGAAGGGAGCCTACGATGGGCTACGCGGGAACGGATCGTTCCCCAGCGGACACACGAACCACGGTTATTCGCAGGGCACGACCCTGGCGACACTAGTTCCACAGGTCGCTGACTCCATGATGCTACGCACCTCAGAGTACGGATACAACCGAATGGTCCTCTCGTTCCACTACCCGCTGGACGTGCTCGGCTCGACGATGATCGGGCAGCACGTTGCCCAGCAGCGTTGGTCCGACCCCCAGTTCCGCGAGCTTTTGTATTTGGCGCAGGCCGAGGTCCAGACGGTGTTGTCCGAGGACTGTGGAACAGACACGATCGACGAATGTTTGGCGTTGGCGGGTGTAGAGGACCCGCGTCTGCCGGAGACCGAGAGGCAGGTCTACACCGACCGCTTGACCTACGGTTTGCCCGCAATCCGGTCGACCGACGACAAGTTCGTGGTCCCCGCAGGCACTGGCGACCTACTGATGACCAAGTACCCAAGCTTGACGTCGGCACAGCGCAACCTGGTTGTCGCTGCAACCGCACTGCCCTCGGGACAGCCGCTCGACAAGTCCAACGAAGGTGTTCCTTCTTGGCAGCGCGTCAACCTTGCCGAAGCTTTCGCTGCCGACGTTGAAGTGCGCGAGGACGGCGTCCTGCTCGTCAACGGCAAGGAAATAACCGAGGACGGCGAAACGCCCGAGCCCACGGTGAGCACACCCTACGAATCGGTAAACATGTGGATCGGCACCTACTACGACAGGAGCCAAAACAAGGGTAACGACGCATACGGCAACACCTGGCCGGGTGCGACGTTACCGTTCGGCATGGTCCAGTTCACCCCGACTACGTACAAGACGGATGGATCCGAAGAGCGAGGCGGCTACGAGTACACGGCCGACAAGCTGCGGGGCTTCGGTATGACCCGCCTATCAGGTACCGGATGCATGGGCAACAACGGGGCCTTCGAGACGCCGCTGCTCACATACACGGGCCAAGTGGGAGCCAATGGCATTTTGCCTGTGTCCCCGGGCTCCGACATCCGCAACTACTACATGCCGTTTGACCACTCGGGCGAAGTTGGCAATCCCGGTTATTACAAGGTGGATCTGAAAGACGGTGTCGCTGCTGAACTTACGGCGACGACGCGGACTACGGTTGGCCGCTTCAAGTTCCCCACCGGTATGGATTCTGCAACTTTGATATTCAATGCTTCAGGTTCGAACAACAAGGACAGCGGAGACGTAACCGAGCTGACAATCGACCCAGCGACCCGCACCATCAGCGGTTCGACGGTTTCGAAGACGGTTTGTGGCGAGGGCAAGTCGAAGCTCTACTTCTCTGCTGAGTTCGACAAGGACTTCGAGAACTTTGGTACGTGGTCCGGCGGCACTCTGACATCAGGTGCCACGACCGTCACCGGTTCTGGCAAGGACCAGGCAGGGGCCTACTTCAGCTTCAACCGTGGTGACACGGTCGGAGTCAAGACCGGTATCTCCTACGTCAGCGTGGAAAATGCCAAACTCAACCGTGAAACCGAAACGAATGACAAGGACTTCGATACCGTTTGGGCAGATGCGAAGGCAACATGGGAAGAGGCCCTAGAACGCGTAGACACCGAGGGAGGAGATGATGCACTCCGCACCATCTTCTATACCGCTTTGTACCGATCGTTGATCCACCCGAACGTCTACTCCGACGTCAACGGACAGTACCGTGGCTATGGAATCAAGACGGGTGTCACGGGAGAGGTAAAGCAGCTGAAGACCGGCCAGGATGCAGAGTACGTGACTTATGCTTCGTGGGATACATACCGCAGCCAGGCACAGTTGATTGCACTGTTGTTCCCAGAGCGCGCTTCGGACATCAACCAGTCGATCACGAACATGGCGCAACAGACAGGCACCTGGTACAACTGGCCGCACCTTGGCTCAGCCCAGAATAAGATGCAAGGCGATGGCCTTCAGATCATTTTGTCATCCATGGACGCGTTTGGCGCAACCGACTATGACAGGGTCGGCGCCCTGGAGTCGATGGTCAAAACGCAGGGCTTGGGTGGAACGTTTAACTCGACTCGCAAGGCAGCACTTAGCTTCGCCGGTGTGGGATGGATTGAGGACCGACAGAGTGAAGGTACTTCGACGACCCTCGAGTTGGCAGTAGCCGATTTCTCCATCGGCCAGCTGGCTCAGCGTCTAGGCGATGTCTCTGCGACCAAGAACTTCATGGCCCGGTCCATGAACTGGCGCAACTTGCTCAGCCAAGACTCTGCGTATCCGGACCGACTGGTGCCACGTGACCGCAAGGGACACTGGGCATCGTTCGACTTGCGCAACCGAAGCTACAGTTCGGGCAAACCGGACTCCGCCGCGCAGAACGGCCAGTTTGACCAGTCCACTGGTCTGCAGTACCAGTGGATGGTCCCCCACGACATGGGTGGACTGATCGAGGCACTTGGCGGAAAGGATGTCGCCAAGGCCAAGTTAGACAGCTTGCTGACGCAGCTTGACCACAGCGGTGTCACCAGCGACTACGCATACATGAGTAACCAGCCGAACATGCATTTGCCATGGGTATACAACTGGCTAGGTGCTCCCAACAAGGCGGCCGAGATTGTGGACCGGGCGTTCGACCAGATGTATTTCGAGGACGCAATCGTAAACGGCAAGCCAGGCCTCCCCGGAAATGACGACCTGGGTAGCTTCGGCGCCTGGCTGGTGTGGGCAGGTATCGGACTCTACCCGAGCATCTTTGGACGCGCGGAGCTTGCCGTGTCCGCACCGAAGTTTGACGAGGTGACGATTACTCCCGAGGGCGCCAACCGGGCAATCGAAATAACAGCAAATGGCGCTTCGGCCAAACGTACCATCGCCGGTATGAAAGTCAATGGTACGGCTGACTCCAAGAGCTGGCTGAGCGAAGACTTCGTGCGAAGCGGTGGAACGCTGGAATTCACGCTTACCGACGGCCAGGCGACCACATGGGGAACAGCTCCAGCGGACTTGCCTCCATCCTTCCCCGCGAACTTCAACGGGTTCAACTCTGTTGGAACCACGGTGGATGGTACGCCAAGCGGTGGAGCACTTGAGTTCTCCAACAACACCTTGTCGAGGAACCTGCTCGCAGCCGCAGGAACGGGTCCAGGCAAGACCCTGGTTTGGGACGGCATAGAGTTCCCGTGGGCACCCGCTGAACCGCTATCCGCGGATCACTGGATTCCCTGGGGGCAGATCATCGATATGGGTGGTGTGCACGCTAAGCGCATCTCCTTCCTCGGTCTCGCCACCAATGGGCCTTCGCAAGGCACGGCGATCGTCAATTACTCGGACGGCACCAAGCTGGAAGTCCCGATCTACTTGACCGACTGGACTCCCAGCGGTTCACCCGGAGGCGAGAACACGGCCGTTGTGAAGATGCCTTACCGAAACAATTCTTCAGGCGACCCAAGCACTGTGTCGAACCAGGTGCAGATCTTCGCGACCGCCCCGGCGGCACTTGATCCTGTCAAGGCAATAGACTCCGTCACACTGCCCAATGACGTGAAGGCGGGCATCATGCATCTGTTCGCCATTGGTCTTGACAAAGTTGATCCTCCGACGACAATCGAGGTCACTCCTGCAGATCCGACGATGTCGGATCAAGGCTTGATTACGATCCCGACCATGGAAGGTGTCAAGTACGAGGTAGCTGTCGGTGGAACAGTAGTAACTCCTGTTGACGGCAAGGTTCAGCTCACCGCAGGCCAGTCCGCAGCGGTCACTGCGTCTCCTCTTGAGGGTTACAGCTTCCCGGTGGGTACCGTGAGTTCGTGGAACTTCAAGTACGACCCCGAGGTTGTTGTCATCGACGTTGTGCCGGCAGCTCCCACCATGTCCGCGGACGGAGTAGTTACTGTGCCGTCAGTCCAAGGATTGGCCTACGAGGTCTACGTGGATGGCGTCGCCACTACTCCGGTTGATAGCAAGGTCTCGCTGATGCCCGGCCAAGAGGCCGTTGTCACAGCTACTGCGCTTGATGGATACCGCATTCCTGCGGATTCCGATTCGGAGTGGACACTGAAGTTCATCAAGGCGGTGACACCAGAAGTACCGACTATGTCCGAGGACGGCGCGGTGACAATCCCCCGTTCAGAAGGCGTGAACTATCGGGTGCGCGTCAACGGACGGATTGTAATTGTTGTCGGCTCCACGTTGCAGTTGAGGGACGGGCAGGTGGCAGAGGTTGAGGCCATTCCCCGCGCGGGCTTCAAGATCGCTGATGGTGCCGAATCCACATGGGACTTCAAGTTCGAAGCGCCCGTCCCGCCGACTGAACTGGTTGTCGAGCGCATCTCTGGGCCAACTCGTTACGCCACCAACCTGGAGGTGAACAAGGCAACTATGAAGGCTGGCAAGCCGGTGTTCATCGCTACTGGAGCTTCGTATCCCGATGCGCTGTCAGTTTCTCCGGCAGTCAAGGCACTGGATGGCTCCCTGGTCCTAACGGCCAAGACCAGGATGGACCAGGCAACTCTGAATCTGCTGGCATCCAATAGTCCATCGGCAATCTACGTGGTTGGCGGCGCAAATGCTGTTGCCGACTCCGTCCTGATGCAGGTCGAGGAAGCCACCGGTAAGGCTCCCGAGCGCATCGCTGGCACATCTAGGTATGAGACATCGGAGAAGATCTTCACCAAATTCTTCGCTAATCGCGACATCAATGGGGCGTTTGTCGCCACTGGCCGCGCATTCCCGGATGCACTGTCGGCTTCAGCGGCTGGCGGAGCGCTAGAAATGCCGGTGATCCTAGTTGACGGCAAGACCTCTACCGCCTTGAACTTGGCTGACGTTCTGGCCGCGAAGACACGTAACCTCCAGATCATCGGTGGAATCAACGCGGTCAATTCGATCCTTGAGGCGAACCTGATGACTCAGTTCGACGTGGGCCGTATTTCCGGATCCAACAGATTCGCCACCAACATGGCAGTCAATGATTACGTCACCGGCAACGTGGGTGATACTGCTTTGGAAGGGATCTGGATCGCTACGGGCATGAACTTCCCCGACGCGCTGTCAGCATCAGTTCCTGCCGGTGAACAGACCCAGCGCCTGGTACTTTCTAACGGAAAATGCATTCCCAGCCCGGTGGTATCCGAATGGATCCGTGGTGAAGGTTCTGAGGTGACTAAGGTGACCTTGGTTGGCGGTACCGGTGCCCTCTCAGACGCCGTCTACCGACTGACCGAATGCAACTAGTTGCACGGGCAGGTGGGGCCGACTCTGTTGAGGAGGTCGAGTCGACTAGCTCAGTGTGAATAAATGGTTCAGCCCCGTTTCCCGAAGAGGAGGCGGGGCTGAACTGATGATTCTTGCTACACTCCTCTAGGACGAGTTGGCTAGACGGTCGCGGCGCATGAAAATGCGACGAGGAACGTCCGGGCTCCATAGGGCATGGTGGTGGCTAACAGCCACCCGGGGTGACCCGCGGGCTAGTGCAACAGAAAGTAAACCGCCGCGCAAGCGGTAAGGGTGAAACGGTGCGGTAAAAGCGCACCAGCGGTCCGAGTGATCGGATCGGCTAGGTAAACCCCACCAGGAGCAAGGTCAAGCAGAAGACATGAGTGGCCCGTTCGCTATGTCTTCGGGTAGACCGCTTGAGGCTTGCGGCAACGCAAGTCCTAGATGAATGACCGTCACCGACTTGGTCGGTACAGAACCCGGCGTATCGGCCAACTCGTCCACTTGACTGCACCAACACTTCAGGTTCGCCCGATGCGCTAACCAGTGCGATGGGCACAACCATCATCGCGGTCGACGCCCCATTCCTCACGGACTACCTAATGCATTTGATGCCATCTGCAGCCACTGGTAGCTAAGCCCTTCGTACCACCATGAATCCGGTTTCATCGCTGAAGACCAGTTCGTCCGCCGGTGTACGTGAAGCTCGATCCGCTTCCTCCATCGAAACGCTAACCGGTGCGTTAACCAGGAAGCCGTCCCGCATCTCTACAACAACCAGAGGTCCCTGGCGTCCAACGAGACGATCATATTCGGCAACCACATCAGTGGGAATGGATGAACGAAGGCTTGCGCGCCGACTCTCAAGTTCAGAGAGTTCGTTCTTTGGGGCTTCAAGCTCGGCTTCCAGTTGCTTTTGCGTTGCTTCCTCGTCCTGGGAAAGCACATTCATCTGATGCTGGGTGTCCGCCAAGGCCGATTCCTTGGCCTCGACCTCTTCCATCTTTTCCAGAAGTGTCGCTTCGAGTTCCTCTTTGCGCTCCACGATCCGACGAATCTCGTGCTCAACCGCGCTCATGTCCCGCATGGGCACCTTGCCTTGGTCCAGGCGTTCTTGCTGAGTGTCGCGCCGCGTCCGAACCTTCTCGATCTCATCCTCTAGACGGATAACTTCACGTCGCTGGTCGTTCAAGTCGACATCCAGAGCGATGCCGAAGCGACGAAGGTCATCGGCTCTTCCTGCGAGTTCAGCAAGCTTGTCCCGCAGGGGATGCTCAGCCATCTTGTGCGCGGTGCGCATCGACTGAAGGTCTACCTGCTGTAGTTCCAGAAGAGCTGCTTGTTCTGATGGGGAGGCTTTCATATCGTCGATCCTTCAGTCTGAAAGTGTGCCGACCACGGCTCTGTCACAGTATCGCTCACGATGACGTCTAGCTTGTGCCCCGCGTATGAAGATTCGTCCAGTAGTCTCTGCTTCAACAGGGGCAGCCAGGGCCACTCGGTGGCCCAGTGAGACCCGCAAAGAAGCGCGGGGCCTTCATCCTCAAGATGCTCAGACGCCGGGTGGTGACGAAGGTCTGCTGTCACGTAGGCATCAACGCCCAACTCGGCGACAAGTCCGAGGAAGCTATCGCCAGAACCACCGGATACAGCTACTCGTTCTACAATCCGATCCAGATCCCCGCCGACCAGCAGCCCGGTGGGACCCGCGGGAAGTCGGGAGGCTACAAAGTCGGCGAACTCTCGCAGAGTCTTAGTATCGGACAGGAGCCCAACTCGTCCATATCCGATTCCTTCATCGCCAGTGACCTCCATGGCCTCGCAGTCAAGCAAATCGAGAAGTTCCGCGAGGGCCTGGGCCACTCCGTCGTGAGCGACGTCCGCATTGGTGTGAGCGTTGAACAGTGCTACGCCACTGCGAATCAGTCTGGTCACCAATCGCCCCTTGGCGTCATCTTCACTGACAAATGATGTCCCCCGCAGGTACAGCGGGTGATGCGTGATCATCAGATCGACACCTAGGTCTGTTGCTTGATCCACGGTCTGCTCGACAGGATCCACTGCGAGCAGGATTCGTCGAACAGGAGCTTTCCTCGACCCCACGATCAGGCCGACACGATCCCAATCTGCAGCCGTCTGCGGTGGATACCATTCATCCATCCACGCCAGCACGTCACCGACAGTCAAAGAGGTCATGGCAGCTTCACTTCTGGATCTTCGATAGCCGACGCGATGACTGCGGGCGCGGTGTTGAGCGCGTGCTTCACGACACGCCGCAGCGCGCGGAATCCATCAAAGGAGAGCACCGACTCCAAGTGACCCTGCACAGATGCGAGCCCCGGTCCGCTGAATGAGTGAACCACGTCGGTCTGAGACTCTGCGTGGATCGTCAAATCGAGCTGCGGGGTCTTGCGACCATCGCGCCCACGTGCCGCAAACGTGTTGTAGAACCCGATCAAAGACTTCTGGCCGAACAGGTCGATGTAAAGCGGTTGGCCCTGCCGCGGCTTCGACAGTGCCACAACCGGAAGACCGGCCAGTGTCGCCAGCACCTGGTGGCTGTAGCAGACCGTTACCGTTGGCTCACCGCGCTCAATTCGGTCCCCAATCAGTTTACGCAGTCGAATAACTCGCGGGTCCTCGCCGTCATTTGGGTCACCCGGGCCGGGGCCGAACACGACAAGATCCTGAGCCTGAACGTCTGGGACTTCATCCCAGCGAACTATCTGGGCATCCATGCCCAAATGGCTCAGTTGATGCGCGATCATCGTGGTGAAATCGTCGTCGCAGTCAACAACCAATACACTGCCGTGGATGTCACCTCGGTTGTCGACCTGCACATCTCTCCAGAACGGAGCCAGATCCCGGTTGCGGTCTTCTAGAGCAGCCTGCACGCGCCTGGACTCGGTGATTCGCGAATGGTGATCCAGAGGAACATCCTCTTCCGAATCCAATAGGCCCAGTGCTGTAAGAGCCCCCGAAGCCTTCACGCGTGTCTCAAGTGCCTCCCCCAAAGGATCGGAGTGGCGTACCAGCGTGGCTCCCGCAGAAACAGAGATATTCCCGTCAGGAGTAAGCACAGCCGTGCGGATCAGGATCGGAGCGTCCAGTTGGTACCCGTCTTCAGTGGGCTCAAAGTGGGCCAGGACGCCCGAGTAGTAACCGCGTCCGGTCTGCTCATGTCGTGCTATAACCGTGCAGGCATTTCCCATGGGCGAACCAGTCACAGTTGGAGCAAACATCGTTAGGCGCAGGATTTCGCGGACATCCAAGTCCGACTCACCTTCGAGCAGGTACTCGGTATGGGTCACTCTCGACATGGGCTTCAGAAATGGCCCCCGCATGACACCCCCGCCGGGGCAGACGGCGCTCATCATCTTGAGTTCCTCGTCAACCACCATCACGAGCTCCTCGGATTCCTTACGGTCTGCGAGGAACGCGAGCAGGTCGTCTACCGAAGCCTTTTGTCCTCCGTGCCGGAACGTGCCGGAAATCGGATTCATGAGGACCTTGCCGTCCTTTGCCGAGACGTGGCGCTCTGGCGATGCACCCACCAGGCACACCTGGTCAGTGATGAAGGCGAACGTCCAGTAGGCACCACGCTCCCCTACCAGCAGGCGTCGCAGCCATGCGAGAGATGCTTCGCGAGGATTTGTGTCTGTGTGAGCTCGGTAGTCACGGCGGATCACGAAGTTCGCACCCTCGCCAGAACCAATCTCCGTTTCGATCACTCCGCGGACCTTCTGCGCATAGGCCTGGTCAGTGATGTCGAAACCTAGGTCCTCTATCTGAGGTGTGTGTTGCGGCAATGCCCCGACCAGAACGTCCACCGGTACTGACCACTTCTGGTCCGCACTCAGGTAGAGCAGTTCGCTGTCATCTTCGATGGCGTCGAATCCGCGTTCGCGGATCTGGCGAAATGGCACAGCCGTCACAACGTCCCGACCGTCCAGCCGGATATCAGAAAGCTTCTCCGCCCGTGAGACGGGCCCCGCAAACACCTCCACAAAGTCGGATGCCTCCCGTCGAATGAACACGACTGGAGTCGAATCATCCGCTGCAAGAATGGCACTAAGGCCGCCCGGTAGGCCGTCGTCCACAGTCAGACCTGGCGCAGATGCCATAATCGTTCCTCTCCGTTGACGAAGTCGATTGCAGTGTCGGTGCACTCTAGTGATGTGCAGAATACCGACTAGATCTCTAGAACAAGCCTAGCTGGGATGCCTGGGCGACGAAGCCAACGTTCGGCCCCTTGAGTTGGGCCGCATCGGCTAGAACAACGCACCTGTACTGTTCATGTTCGACATGGCCGCAAATCCAAAAATGAGCAACAGAATGATGGCTATGAAGGAAAGCGAGCCGATAATGATCCCGGCAATTGCGAATCCGCGCCCGCTCATCTGCCCGTCCTTTGTGCGGCTGAGTCCAACGAAACCCAAGATGACCGCGACAAAGTTGAAACCCAGCAGTGCAAGCACAAACGACAGAACCGAGACAAAATCCGTTTGAGGTTGGGCCGGTGGATAGCCGTAGGCAGGCTGCGGTGAGTACGGGTACTGAGACTGGTTTGAAACCGGGTAAGGCTGGTGCGGATAGGGTTCTTGGTACGAGGATCCCTGGTTGTACGGATTACCTCCATGCGGATCATTTTGAGGATTTGTCATGTCCTCCAGCGTACCCGCAGGAGTGGACCAGGGAACCCCATAGCGCCCTGCTATCCGCGAGCAAATGCAGTCGTTCTTCTTCACAGCACACCTTTTCCGGTTCCATCCACATCTTCCGGAATCTCCGTTGGTTAGCGCCACACGAAGGTCGTTCACTTGGTGACACAGGCCTATTCCAAGGAGAGCCATGTGCCCAACTGCTATCGAGACACCGATCTTCCCTTCCTTATCCCTGCCCCGGAGTTCAGCGCGGCGCAAGCCAGCTGAACCAATCGTTGTGCTGGGAGATGACGGATTGGTTCGCCCGTCATGGGTGGGAACCGACCCGCTGCTGACTGACTACTACGACCACGAATGGGGTGACGTTGCTGCCGACGAACAGACCTTGTTCGAGGTGCTCAGCCTCCTAGTCTTCCAGGCGGGGCTCCGCTGGCGCTCCGTTCTTGCACGACGCACCGCGCTCAGATCTGTTTTTGGGGGCTTCTCCCCAGACCTGGTCGCAAGCTTTGGAGAAAAGGAAATTGAGTTGATTCTCCAAGACCCCCGCGTCTTTCGAAATCAAAGTAAGGTGCGTTCGATTGTCACGAATGCTCAAGCAACCGTGGACTTGCGTTCACGGGGTGGCCTAGCTGAGTTGGTGTGGAGCCACCAGCCCCAGACAACCCCCATGCCGCTAGCTGCCGGAGACCTGCCGCCCACCATACCTGAATCCCACCAGTTGGCCGCAGACTTGAAGTCCGCAGGATTCCGCTTTGTTGGGCCGCGCAGCGCCTTCGCTCTCATGCAGTCGGTCGGAGTCGTCGACGCCAATCCACTCGATGCCCACAAGAGAGGTTCAACCGGATTGTGGTATCCCGATGGGACGCGAAAACGATCCGTTCTTTGAGTGCGGATGGCCGATCCGCCGACTAGTTTTCCCACCTATTCGGGCTTAGGCTCTGGCTGGCAGTGCGAGCACCAGTAGATGTGCCTGGCCCTGGATGGATCGTTGCCCAAACGACCAAAGCTGATTGTGGTACCGCAGCGACGACAGGGACGCCCAGAGCGAGCGAAAACATAGGATCGCTGTCCCGGTCGGGTGTTCCCAGTTGTCGTGCGTTCCACGCGATTACGGTTGGCAACAATCAGGCGGCGCGATAGCTGCAACGTTGCCTTCACATCTATTTGGCTCGCCATTGTCCAGGGCCAGATCCCTCTCAGGAAGCACACTTCATTCGTGTATTCGTTGCCCAATCCCGCAATGTTTGATTGATCAAGCAGCGCTACATGAATTGGGCGTAAGTCGTTCTGCAGGTTCGCCATGGCAATCTGAAGGCCGCGCTCTTCCCAGTCTGAGGCCAAGATGTTGGGGCCCAGATGACCAATGATTTCGTGCTCTCTGCTGGTCTCGCACAGGTCGATGTCGGATACCAGATAGCCAACGGCCACATATCGGTCGTTTTCGAGGACTATTCGGGCTTGATGCGCCGGTCTTCGCCACTTCTGGCCACGGTGATAGATGTGCCAGATGCCGTCCATCCGCATGTGTGATCGAAGCGTTAGGTCTCCCAGTCGGATCAGCACGTGCTTGCCGTAGGCAACAACCTCGTTGATTCGCCAACCCTCTAGGTTAGTGGTGGCCAGAGCCGCAGTGCGCAACTCCGCACGGGTCAGCACAGAGCCAGCAAATGTGTCATCTAGCCACTTCGCCACCCGATAGGCGGTGTCTCCTTCAGGCATCAGTTGACCCTTCTGCGAAGGCGTAGTCCGCGCGGCACGTTTTCGAAACCAGCTGCCCGTAGGCTTTCCGCCCATAGGCTTTGCCCCGCAGGCGTGGCATCAATGGTCTGCAGGGTGAATGTCTCTAGACCTCCGGCACGGCATGCATTGACCAGAGACCCCGCAACCGCGCGGCGTTCAACGGCAGCATCCTCGTCGTTCAGATGCTCTGAGAAAGTCAGTGCGGTTTTTCCACCGCGCTCCAGGTAAAAAGCAACTTCCCCTCGGTCCAGGACCACAAGTGCACCCGGATTCCTCTTGGGTTCATGTGCGCCCTCTGCACTAGCCCGTGGCCAGGGCAAGACCGAACCGTATGCGTTCGCTGGATCGGTTGCCGATAGGGTGACAAGCCCACCCGCATCAACTCGGCGGCCCGATCCTGCATAGCTAGATAGCTCCGGACCGTTCTCACGCTGTTCGATCGAGCGGAGCTCGTCAATTGTGGGAGTTGCTGCGAACTGTGCTCCGCCTTGTCCGGCAACAAAGTAGCCGCGACGGCAGGCACCCGTCCTCTCAAACTCGGATAGCATTCGGTAGGCCTGCGCAAAGCCGCCGGGAAACCCCTCACTCTTGACGGCTCGGGATGTCACCACTCCGTATCGCTCAAGGAGCAGAGCCAGCCATGTCGTCGCTTGCGCATCATCGAGTGCCACAGCAGCTTGGCCATCGGACTGCGAGGCACTTGCTCCACCTGCCTCGCTGGCAGCTGTCGCGGTGAGAAGCGACCAGCGTCCGGCCAATGTCGGTTCCGTCAGCGTTGAGTGTCCGCGTTTCGGAGGGCGGAGACCCGAGAATGAGGACGCACGAAGTGAACGTGCACGCGGTCGAGTTGGAGCCGTCTTCTGAGCGCCCGCCCTTCCAGAGACCTTCGCCCGCAACGCTGCGATCGAGTCAGATGTAACCATCGAGTTCCACACCAAAGACCACATTGCGTCTGAAAGCTCTTGGGCCCCCGGATGAAATCCGAGGTCCGCAAGCTCAGGCACAAGAGCGCTTACGAACAGAGCTCCCCGGCTTCTCAGTACTCCCACAATGGCAGATTGAAGTGGAGAAAGCTGTATCGGACCAGGCTGAGGAATCATCGTCAGTTCGGCGGTATCAGAGAAATGCAAACACACCCACCCGTCACGCCGCGAAAGTGATTCCGAGCCACTCCAGGTAACCTCGCCGGAGGCCACCAACTGGTCGAGGAACTGCGTCTCATAGTCGGCTATGCGTGCGGGTAGCACTAGCGTCTCCCAAGTGGAAGCTGGCAGAGGAAGACCGGCCAACTGATCGATAACCGACAGCACCCCGTCTCTTCCGTACAGATGCCGATCCGCGTGTTGCCACTGGATTAGGAACCGGGCATACGTCGATCCATTTACCGGTTCTACACTGCCGCGCAACATGGCAAGTGACAGCCCCCGCAGCCTTGAGAGAACTCCTGAGCTGATGTACTCGACCGACGCCGACTCGGTGCCTTCTGCCTCGGTTGCTTCCCGCTGGCCAAATGCATCTTCGGGGGTGAAATTACCCGTGAGTACCAGTCCCTCGCTGCGCATTCGCTCAAGAGCAAACCGGACTGTATCAACTGAGATTGCGTATCTGACCGCGACGTCCTCGGCGGTAAACGGACCATTTGTCGCGGACAGGCGCACCAGCAATTCCCGCACCGGGTTAGGTGGAATCTCCAGGAATGCCAACGGGATTCCCGGAGGGACTGCAGCACCACAGGCACCAACCAGAAGACCTGCATCCTCCGCTGCGACAATCAGGCCGGTGCCACCCAAGCGTGTCTCGAACGCCCTGCGGTGCGTGATCGCAGCGTCGATAAACGTCAGAGCATCGTCTCGCTCGTCGTTGAGTCTCTCTAGCAGCTGGTCTCTTGACAGTGGTCCCAGGATCCGCAACAGATCAACAACGCCCTCTTCGCCTGAAAGGCGCCACCCTTCTGCGGTGTGCTGCAGTTCCGCTTGGACCTGTGCAATCGCCTCAGACTCCAGAAGCTCCTTGAACTCTACTTCGCCCATCAGCTCCTGGAGCACCTGCGGGTCGACACTCAGCGCAGCGAGTCGGCGTTCGCCAGCGGGGGTGTCGCCCTCGTAGAGGAACTCGCCTACGTAGCCAAAAAGCAGCGAGCGAGCATACGGGCCAGGACTCTCGGTCTTCACTTCCGATATCCGGATTCGCCTGGAACGGAGGTGCACCATCAACTGCTGCAGCGCTGCGGTGTCGTAGACGTCCTGAAGACATTCGCGAAGCGTTTCCAGGATCACCGGGAAATCAGGATAACGAAGGGCTACTTCTAGCAGGCGCGCCGCGCGTTGGCGCTGTTGCCACAGCGGTGAACGAGTCCCCGGCTTGGACACCCCAAGGACTAGAGAGCGCTGCGCACATTCACGGAACCGCGAAGCAAATAGCGCTGATCCCTCTACCTCCTGCGTGACTGCCCGAATAATTTCCTCGGGATCAAATTTAAATACTTCGGCACCCGGGGGCTCGTCAGTGGTGTCCGCGACCCGGACGATTATGCCGTCGTTGCTTGGTACAGCCTGAGCGTCTGCTCCATAGATCTCTCTGATGCGAACATTGATTGCCAGCGCCCACGGACCGTGTACTTCCAGGCCGTACGGTGATTCGAGGATCAGTCTCCAGTCCCCCACGTCGTCCTTTGTTATCTCCACTAGCAGGTCGTCGGCGGTGGGGACGATTCCGGCCTGTTCAAGCTGCTCGTTCAAGAACTCAAGAGTGTTATCGATGGCGAACGCATCAAAACCCAGATCCTGCAAACCCAGATCCTGGGAGCCTGGTTGCCGCGGAGCCGGGGACTTCGACTTACCAGCCTTCATCCCCGCCAGGATTTGCGCGGTTATTCGCCCAATCGCTTCCCCGAGCTGCACTGGTCGCGATGGGGTGTCACCGCGCCAAAATGGGATCTTTGCGGGGAGCCCGAAGGTGGGAACCACCTCTACGTTATCCTTGCCGATGGTACGAACCCTCCACGAGGTGGTTCCCAGGGCGAAGACTTCGCCAATGCGAGTCTCGTAGACCATTTCCTCATCCAGTTCCCCGACCCTTGAACTTCCACCGTCATCGCCCACAACGACTACGCGGTACAGACCGCGATCTGGAATAGTGCCACCCGCGGTAACAGCCAGACGCTTGGCTCCGGGGCGAGCGTCAAGCGTCCCGGCGACACGGTCCCAGTTGACCCGTGCTCGAAGGTTGGCAAACTCGCTTGACGGATACTTTCCCGACACCAGGTCCAGCGTGGCGATGTATGCGCTGCGCGGAAGGTTGGCGTAATTGGCAGCCTTGCGCACCGTGTCAAACCATTCCTCGACATCCAGAACCCCGGCCGACGCAGTTGCAATCGTTTGCTGAGCCAAAACATCCAGCGGATTGCTGACCAGGCTAAGCGGCTCAATCTCCCCATCGATCATGCCCTTCACAATCGCCGCAGTCGGGATCAGCTTCGAGCGATGGGTGGGATAGATGATGGCGCGAGACACGCCTCCAACCTGGTGTCCGGAACGCCCCATACGCTGCAGGCCAGAGGAAACCGAAGGAGGAGGATCTATCTGGATGATCTGATCGACCGCGCCCATGTCAATACCAAGCTCAAGTGAAGAGGTGGCCACCACGCAGCGAAGCGTCCCCGCTTTGAGCTGTTCCTCGACGTCCTTGCGCACATCTTTGGAGACAGATCCATGGTGGGCGCGGGCGATCTTTTCGAGTGTGTGATCGTCTTCCCGCTCTGGCTCCGCCCGAGGAATGCCCGAAAATGCCTCAGGAGATGCTCCCAAAGATGCTCCGACAAATGCACGGTGCAGTGCATTCAGGTGAGCAGTCAGGCGTTCGGCAAGCAGGCGAGAGTTCGTGAAAACAATCGTTGATCTCGCTGACATAATCCGCCTGTAAACAGAGTGTTCAATCGGTGGCCACATCGAACCGATTCGATGTTCACCCCCACTCCCCGGTGCTTCACCGGCAGCAACATCTGGTAGCGGTGGGTTCGTCATGTCAGGTACTGGAACTTCTACGGTGATGTCGAACTCTTTGGTGGTTTGTGGAGCAACGATGGTGACGGGTCGGTCTCCGCCGAGGAATCTCGCCACGTCGTCTATCGGCCGCACCGTGGCGGATAGACCAATTCGTTGCACTGGGCGTCCAATTAGTATCTCCAGTCGCTCAAGAGACAGCGCAAGGTGTGCACCACGCTTGTTTGGGGCGAGTGCGTGAATCTCGTCCACGATCACCGTCTTGACAGTACGCAAGGTGCCTGCGGCGTTGGATGTGAGAAGCAGATACAGTGACTCCGGGGTTGTGATCAGGATGTCGGGCGGGTGCTTTATCAGGCGACGACGCTCGTTAGGAGGGGTGTCCCCCGAGCGAACGCCGACCGTGATTGACGGTGCAGCAAGTCCCAGAGATTTTGCAGCCTCTGTGATCCCCACCAGCGGAGCTCGCAGGTTCCGTTCAACATCTACCCCTAGTGCTTTGATTGGGGAAATATAGAGAACCTGCACGCCGATTTCGCCCTCCGAATCCCCTGTTCGTTTCGTAGTCCCCCTGTCGACATCTGTCTCACTTCCATTGCCATCGGAGCCGCCCGCGGCGATCTGATCGATCGCCCACAGAAATGCAGCAAGGGTCTTCCCGGACCCCGTGGGTGCGACGACCAGAGTGTCCTGACCTGTGGAAATTGACTCCCAAGCCTCGATCTGGGCGGCGGTAGGCGCTTCAAATACACCCGAGAACCAACGGCGGCTGGCCGGTGAAAAGCGATCTAGGCCCACTGACATACTCAAGCTGTACCTTCAGCGGGGCGAGCTTCGCAACTATCCTTAGGACATAAACCCACATTGGCCGGGTCGTTGAGCGCCCGGTGCGTGGTTCAGGAGGAAATGTGACGTTCAATCAGAATGCTGACATCTCTGGCAACAGAGTAAGTAGAGGCAGGTCAGGTGCTCGTGCCGGCGGGATGGCTCTGGGGGGACTTGGCGGTGCAGGCATTATCATTTACCTGCTGGTGCATTTCATCGGTGGCGGCAGTCTGGGCAACCTCGACCTCAGCGAACTGGGTCTGACCAGTCCGGAACAGGGGCAGTTTGAACCGTCCGACGGTTCGGGAACCCTTGAGGACTGCCTGACCGGAGCAGATGCAAACGAACGCGTTGACTGCCGGATGCAGGGTACGGCCTATTCGCTGGATGCCTTCTGGGCGCAGACTCTTCCGCAGCAGGCTGGCATTGACTATGAGATGCCAGAAATGGTGATCTTCAGTGGTTCAGTGAACACAGGTTGTGGTGCGGCAACTTCTGCTGTCGGCCCCTTCTACTGTCCGACCGATCAGACTGTCTACCTGGATACGTCGTTCTTCAACGAGCTGAGCAGCAGGTATGGGGCATCGAGCGGCCCTCTAGCAGAGTTGTACGTAGTCGCCCACGAGTTCGGACACCACATACAGAACCAACTGGGAACCATGCAGACCGCTAACCGAAGCGCAACGGGACCCACATCGGACCAGGTTCGGCTAGAACTCCAGGCTGATTGCTATGCGGGCATGTGGGTGCAGGGTGCTTCAACAACGACCGACAGCAACGGAGTCACATATCTAGTAGAACCGACCAACGCGGAGATCAAGGACGCGCTGTCCGCAGCCGCGGCTGTCGGCGATGACCACATCCAGGAGACGTTCCAGGGGCAGGTGCAGCCGCACACGTGGACACACGGATCCTCTCAGCAGCGCATGCGCTGGTTTACCACCGGGATGAACACGGGAACGCTTAGGGGATGCGATACTTTCGCGGTTTCCCCCGGCGACCTATAGCCCAATCTGTGAGCCCGCGTACAACCCGTGAGCTAGAGGGTGCAGTCAACCCCGCCGCAGACGCTTGCTATCAGGTTTCGACGGCCGCCGAAACCTGTTTGGCTGCCGAGGGCTGCTTCAGAGTCTTCCATGCCATCACACTAACGAACATCATCAGAACTGCCCCGATGGCACCGACAGCCACGATTCCTGAATCAAATGCAGCGTGAGCCGAGTGGAGCAGGGATTCTCCCAAGCTGGAGGGCAACTGCTCGGATACGACGACGGCTCCCCCAAGGGTTTCTTGGGCCAGTTCCGCCTGTTCGGCTGAAAGGCCCGCGGGGATCACCACGGAACTGCGGTAGGTCGCAACCAGAATAGATCCGAGGACAGCGGTTCCAAGTGCCGCCCCCACCTCATAGGCCGTCTCTGAGATAGCGGATGCCGCACCCGCCTTGTTTGCCGGAACCGCTGAGATGATCATGTCATTCGTAAGCGTCTCCGCGGCTCCCGGCCCAATTGCCAAAAGGCAGAAAAGTCCCCCGATGACGACTGCGCCTGCGTTCTGACCAACAACAGCAAAGAGCGCATAGGAGATAGCCACCAGAAGCACTGCGAGGGAGACGATTTTGTTCACCGGAACACGCTTTGCCACCGCTACAACGGCAAGCCCAGAGATCATCATGATCAATGTGCCCGGTAACAGAGTTAGGCCCGCTTCCAGCGGCTCAAGACCGAGCACAAGCTGCAGATGCTGGCTCACAAAATAGAGGAACCCGGCGAGCGCAAACACGCTCAGCAGATTGGTGAGGACTGCACCTGTGAAGGGAACATTTTGGAACAGGCGCAGGTCGAGCATCGGAACTTCAGACGTCAACTGACGCAACGTAAACCAGATGCCCGCAACCAGTGAGATGGTCAATGCCATTACCCCGGGAGCAACAAACCCCTCAGTTGTGAACACTTTGATCGCGTAGACCAACGGTGCCAAAGTGAACAGCGAAAGGATAACGTTCAGCACCGACGCCGGTCCCGGATTGGGGTCCTTCGATTCTGAGACCACAAGAGGCGTCAGAATCAGCATTGGAATTAGCAGGGGAACGGCGATCAAGAACACCGAGTGCCAGGAGAAGTAGCGTAGCAAAATGCCGCCGATAACCGGGCCCAGAGCAGCTCCCGCCGAGAAGCACGACGCCCATACCGCTAATGCCAACCTGCGTTGCTGACGGTCCTCGAACATATTCCTAATAAGCGACAGCGTCGCGGGCATCAGCATGGCGCCGAAGAAACCCAGGAGCGCACGAATCGCCACCAAGTGAATCCCTGCGGAGGCAAACGCAACCAAGACCGAAACCACTCCAAATCCGGTTGCTCCGATAAGCAGCATCCGTCGGCGCCCAAACCGGTCCGCAAGGGAGCCCATGGTCACTAGCAGGCCTGCCAGAACCAGTGAGTACGCATCTATGATCCACAGCAGCAGGGTGCCGCTGGAGCCAAATTCTAGGGAAATCTCCGGCAGTGCCAGGTTCATCACTGTGCCGTCAATGGAGATTAGAAGAACCGGCAGCATGAGTACCGCTAATCCAGCCCAATCACGCCTTATCGCCTTACGGGTCTGCGGATCCTTGATTTCAGACCGGTCGGGCTTCGCCACGGTCAGGGAAACCACTTCTTCCTCCAAGTGCTATGCAAGCAATAGAAAAGCGCCGCAGGGCAGCGACGCATCCCTAACTATACCGACTGGTCGGTATAGAACAAAAGACACAAGCCGGGCGATCTTGCTTACACTTGCTTCATGAAGGCAACAAGGGAGCGGATCCTCGACGCATACCAGGAGATCCTGGCAACAGACGGAGAGCGCGCTGCCAGCATGAATGCAGTCGCCAACCGAGCCGGGGTGTCCAAAGGCGGCCTGATCTACAACTTCCCATCAAAGGATGACCTGGTAGAAGGACTGTGTGATCGGGTGCGCACCCTGGTCGACGAGGACCTGGTGCGGATGCGCAAAGCACCGGAAGGCGCGGCCATCTATTACATACGGACTTCGGTGTACGAGGATTCCCCTCTGGATCGGGGACTACTTGCGCTGGCCCGACTACAGGACGCCTCCAATCCCGGAGCCCAGAGAGCCTCCCGGAAAATCTCCCAAGCATGGATCAACGCACTGGAGGAGGAAATCGGCGATGAGTCAGTTGCAGCCGCAGTCAAGTTGATTGGTGATGGACTCTACTATGAGGCACTCTCCCAGGGCGGTGAAATCCCCCATCTGGCACAGCAACGGCACGGCCTGGAAATTCTGGTCCAGAAAATGGTGGATCAGGTGAACCGTGAACGGTCTTAGCTCACCTATTACGGCAGGCTTGCTCCGGTCCATACTTGAGCCATGAGCGAACCGAGACGTGCTGTTGTGACTGGAGCTTCCACAGGGATTGGCGAAGCAACTGTGAAGCTGCTTCGTGAACGCGGCTGGGATGTAGTCGCTGTTGCCAGACGACAGGACAGACTGGAACTGCTTGCAACACAGAGCGGCTGCCAATTCGCCCAGTGCGACCTGGGGAACAAGGATGCAGTGGACAAGATGGCCGAGAAGATCCTTGAAGATGGTCCTGTAGACGCAGTCGTCAACAACGCTGGTGGAGCGCTGGGCGTAGAAACGGTAGCTGACTCAAACCCTGATATTTGGCGGGCCATGTACGACAGAAACGTAGTCACGGCTCTACTTGTGACCACCGCATTCCTCCCCGAGTTGCGCAAGCGCGGCGGAGATCTAGTTTTTCTCACCTCGACAGCGGGTCATGATACTTACCCTGGAGGCGGAGGCTATGTCGCCGCAAAGCACGCTGAGAGGATCATTGCGAACACTCTTCGCCAGGAGCTAGTTGGCGAACCTGTAAGAGTGATCGAGATTGCACCTGGCATGGTGAAGACTCCAGAGTTCTCCCTAAACCGCCTTGGGAACGAGGATGCCGCAAAGAAAGTCTACGCAGGCGTAGCGGAGCCTCTTGTTGCCGAAGATGTCGCGGAGGCAATTGTATGGACCCTGAGCTTGCCACCACATGTAAACGTTGACTCAATGATCATCCGGCCACGCGCCCAGGCCACGAATACCCTGCTTCACCGGGATCTCTAGCAGCGTATCCGGACCCGCAGCCATGCGACCACTAGTTGTCTAGTTGTCGCGATTCTCCAGGCCATTGACGGGCGGCAGCGTTGACCACGGGAAAGAAATCCAACGGTCCGTCCTGCGCCAAACAAACTCGCAGTCAACGGCCGAAGTGGACTTCTGATAGAGAACGGCAGTCTTCACGTTGCTGGTGTATTGCGCACATATCTTCTGGACAAACTCTAAGGTGCGTCCCGAATCCGCCACATCGTCAACAATCAGCACTCGCCTATTGGTAAGGCCGTGGTTGTCCGGAACCGGATCAACCAGACGCGGGTCCCTCAGTGTCGTCCCGATTCCCGTGTAGAACTCAACGTTCAGAACGAGCATTGATTTCTGATCCAGTGCGTACGCGATTGCTCCAGCGGGTAGCAGTCCCCCGCGAGCCACACTCACGATCACTTCTGGTTCAAAACCAGAAGACCACACGGCCACAGCGAGCTCGCGCGCCGCCTCCCCAAATCGTTCCCAAGTCAGTACTTCGCGCGCATCCGTCATAGGAGCATTCTTGCAGCACCTACTCGCTCCAACAAAGAAACGGAGCCGGCAGTGAAGACTTGAACCTAACCCCGCCCATAAAGTTGCTTCATGTACTGCTGAAGAATCAGTGCATGGTTCACGGCAGGATCCTTGGCGGCGTACAGCAGTGTGACAGTTGGATGCTCCCGCATCGCATCCAGAAGCGTCTGGACCGCTGGGTTTGCGTCCAGTTCGTGCCGATACTTGACAGCGAACTGGCCCATCGTGTTTGGATCGTGTTCCCAGGATTCGCGCAGTTCAGTAGACGGCGCAATTTCCTTGAGCCATTCATCTAGCTCAGCCCGCTCTTTGCTGATACCACGGGGCCACAGCCGGTCTACGAGGACTCGGAAGCCGTCTGCCTTGTCTGCGGGATCATAAATGCGCTTGATATTGAGCTCCATACTCCCCCAGCGTATGCAAGTTCGATTTGTAAACCCAGCCCTATTTTCTGGCCCCTGGATGCGGGACTAGACTGATTGCGTGAGCACTCAAGTCCGTACCGCGGAATTCGACGCATTCGGTCCCTGGGTTCTGCCTGTAACTTCGCCACAAGAGGTGCCACCATTGTTTCGCGGTGCCGTGGACCCGGACACTACGACATTTGTCTTGAAGTTTCCTCGTCCCATTGAGAGGCGCAATGCCAATCCGTCGATGGATCTGTATGACTATGTGATCTCCCTTGGGCCTAATGGCTTTGACATTCTGTGTCGAAACCAAGAAGGCGAGCGTGGGTGGTCCCGAACTCACGCGACTGTTCAAGATCTGATCGCCGTGGAATCTGGTGAGGCCCTTCTCGCCGGCACCCTCCGGTTTCATCTGGCATCAGGCAAGACCGTTGAAATCCCATACAACTCTGTCTCCAGCGAAATCATCGACAGCTTTACTCGCGCAGCGCGGGCTGCCAGAAACGCCACCGGACCTGACCGACAACCTACACGGCAAGCCGCCAAGCATCTGAGACTAGACCGGACAGCTCTTGGGGAGTCGGACCTCTCAGTAGTGAACCGTTTCAATGAGCTCCTGCGCAGCGAGCCATCTTTGACATCCGAATTCCTACGTCCTCGTGCGAATGCCAAACGGCAAGGCGGAGCCTTCTCCAGGCTGCTTGACATGGTGAGTCCCCGGCACCTGAATGCCGCGATCTTTGCTCGCTCAGGAAATGAGCTAGTAATCGTTCACCGGCTGAACTCTGGTCTGGAAAAGAGATTGACGCCCGAGCACTCTCTTGCCTTCACTGCTGTGCAGCGTGATTCAGTTAGCTTGGAAGTTACGCGGTCTAGTCGTTGGGAAGACGTACGGGAACTTCGTCTTGCCCCCACTTCGATCGTCCTCTACACACACGAAAACGACGGAACAGAATCTTACCTTCGCTCTATCGTTGCCAAAGGTGAGAGCGACATCCCAGGGCAGTAAACCCTCGCATTCAGGGCTTCTGTGCCTTGTAGCAATGGTTTTTGGCTTTCAACTGATACCTAGATCGACGCTACTTTCACATGTGGAAGCCAACCGGCAACCCAAGTACGCCGTAGACCCAACCCAGGGTAGACAAACGCGCCGACCTGAAACTTCGATCGGCGCGTATCTTATCTAGTTGCTAGAGCGGTCTATCTGAAAGCTGCGGTTCTGTGCCAGCCTCGCCTCCATTCGACACTCTGGCCCACTGATTGTGTCTGGGCCGGTAGCCAGAGCCATCGCGACTCTTTGCGCGATGATGCTGACTGCGCTCTGTTGTTCTGTGATCTGGACTTGTGATCCTTATTCACGGCTCCTCCACCTCGAGTCATCGAGCAACTGCGCTGTCGCGATATTGGAGCCCCGCGATGTCGTTACCGCGGGACGGTGCGACACAGCCAAGTGTAGTCTAGTGGAGAGGCTTTCGGCAGAATTTTGCCTTTTCTCATAAGCTTTCAGCGAAGTATGAAGGCACTCTTAGCTCTGTGGCGTTTTGGTCTCGTCGCCCTCTTTGTTCGTGGACGGAACTTGAGGAACGCCTTCAAGGGATGCTCTCACTCGATCTACATCGGCCTGGGTGTAGCCGCAGATAAGCGCCTCGCTCTCCCATCTCTTGGTGATTCGATCCTTGCCGTTCTCGTGTGCGTCGGCAACAGTTCCTGAGTAGATCGTGGCGTCCTTCGACTCGCGCTGAAGATCGGGAACGTCCTCGCAGACATGGAACACCTTGCCGCTCTTGGTCCAGAACACTAGATCCTCACCCGTCAACTGCATGACGATGTTTTCCTCTTCGGCATACTGCTCCTGTGACGGGCCACCATCCCAACTCACACCTGAAGTCAGGGCAATGACCAGCGCCAGAATCGCACCGACGCCGCCGGCGACAGCCTTCTGCTTGCCATCCATGTTCTTGTCCAGAAGGACCATGATGATCAGGGGGAGGAACGCCAGCATAGTCATGAATGCGCCCAGTTGGTTCTGAATAAAGAACTTTGTCGAGTCCTTCTTTGAAGCAGGATCCAGACGGTTCGCTTGCTTCCACAGCAGGTTACCGCCAAGAGCAAACGCGCCAATTACAACCAATGACCCCACGAGCAACCACATGTTGATCGGGTCCTGGCGCAAAATCCAAAAGATCGCAAAGATCTCCAACGCGATCGCCAGAATCCACAGTCCCCATGAGACGATCCGCAGCCTGGTTGCCTTTGACTTGGACTCGGGAGTCGGCGTCCACACGCGCTCTTCAGGTGCAGCTTTGCCGTCTTTCTTCTCAGTTCCGCTGCCCGAGGATGCAGTTCCCGACCTGGCAGGGGAAGCTTTTGGCTTTGATTCGACTCTTACGACCTTCTTCTTAGGCTTCTCTGCCATAGGTGCTCCAGTGATGGTGAGTTAACGGGATCTTGTCTCTAAAAGGACAGCGTTCCAACTATAGGATAAAGAGGCCTCCGTGACAGCCAAATCAGCAGCGTTCGAGGTTGTCATGGTTTGCTTTCGGTGGTCAAAGGGTTTTTGTCGTCTGATGAAGATAAATTTAAGCGGATCATGCTGACTTCCCAGATCGGCATCCCGTTCTGCCAACATCTGTTCACGGTTCATGTCCTCAATCGCCCCGTGCTCGTACATTTCAATAAGACACGGCATCAACCGAACCATTGAGTCTCGAATGTCGCGGGTGCCAAGCGACCGCCGGATACTAGGCTCCAGCAGGAAGGGTGCAAGACCCAGCGTCGCCAGCATCGTTGCTTGAGCGCGCCTGCCCGTTCACTGTGAATCCACATCCAGATTGAACATCTGTTTAGTTACCTTGCCAATTGGCCGCATTCCGGGTTTGAACTCTAGAAATATTGCTGGAAAGCGCTACTGAGTACCGCGAATGCAGTACATGCAGTGTCTGCGTTGGTATGACGTCCAGCCACTCGGTCCCTGGGAAGCTTTCCTTGGGCGCTGGCTTATCGACTGGTTGGCATTGCCACCAGTATCAACTCGAAAGGTATTCGATGTACTTAACGATGCTCAAGCAAGAGTTGCTCGGCCGGAAGCGACAGACGATCATCGTCGCCACCGGTCTCGCGATCGCGATCGCACTGGTAATTGTTGTGTCCGCGCTGTCCAGTGGAATCAAAGACGCTCAAACGCAAGCTCTGGAAAATGTGTACGGCATAGGGACAGACCTGACCGTAACCGGGGCGCCGCAGATGCCAGGAGAAGGCTCCGGTGGTCCTCGGTTCGAGTTCGACCAATCTGAGGGAACGAGTCAAGACGGCACCACCAAACTCAATCGGTCCATGTTGATGACTCCGATGGGGCGCGGAACACTGGAGGCATCAACAGTGCAGACACTCGCTAGCCTTCAAGATGTAGTGGCGGCAACGGGTGTCCTTGACCTCACGAATACTTCGTTCACTGGGGAAATGCCTGATTTCTCCCAGATGCAAGAACAAGGTGAGATGCCTGAAGGTGGAGGCCGAATTCCCGGTGGCGATCTGCCAAGAGGAGCCGATGGTGAAGGCGGAAGCGCATTCGGTATCGAAGCGTTCAGTGTGCTCGGAGTGGATCCTTCCGAGACTCAGGTCGGTCCGCTGTCTGCTACGCAGGTGGTTGAAGGACGCGAGTTTTCGGCATCTGACTCAGCCGAGCTTGTGGCACTGATCGACGAGACATATGCGTCCACGAACGAAGTAGCCGTCGGCGATCACATGACCGTCGGCTCAGGTGAGGTGGAGATTGTTGGAGTGGTAGCGTCCGTCTCGGACTCAGCTGACACCGCCGCGAACCTATACTTGCCGATTCAGACTGCCCAGAACCTGGCTGGGCTCGAAAACGTGGTTTCAGCCGTGTACGTGACTGCCGACAGCGCGTCGTCCATTAGCAGCCTCAAGACAGAAATTGAGAATGCGCTACCCGATGCGACGGTTAGTTCTCAGTCCGATCTCGCCGAACAGGTATCCGGCTCGCTGTCTAGCGCCGCCTCTTTGATATCGAATCTCGGAACCTGGTTGTCTGTCATCGTGTTGGTTGTGGCACTCCTGATAGCAATACTGCTCACGAGTTCAGGTGTTAGGCGCCGAACCAGAGAATTTGGGACGCTGAAGGCCATAGGGTGGACCAACCCACGAGTCATTTCGCAGGTCGCTGGCGAGTCAATGGTGCAAGCATCCATCGGAGGCATTGCTGGCTTGGCTCTGGGACTGGGCGTTGTCGGCATCATCAATCTCGTTTCCCCAAGTATCAGCACCACACCAAACATTGCCTCCGATTTCCCTTCAAGAGCAGCTGGTCAGGGTGGCTTCCCAGAAATGCCTGGAGGCGGGATACCCGGAGGTGGACTGTCTGGAGGTCTTGGAGAAGCAATGGCTTCAACGGCCGAAATTGTGCTGAGGGCTCCAGTCACACCATGGATCGTAGCGAGTGCTATCGGACTCGCGATTCTCGGAGGCCTGTTGGCAGGAGCATTCGGCGGCTGGCGTGTGTCACGCCTGAGTCCCGTCGAAGCACTGCGCTCGGTTGCATGAGTAAGTCGACCAATATTAAAGCCCGATAACCGAACTGACCTCGACAGGAAAACAGATGGACCTCGAAAAAGGACATGAAGACAGCAGCTTGGCCGGAGCAATACTCTATCGACTCAAGGATGTGAACAAGACGTACAGCGTCGGATCCAAGACAATCGACGCGCTCAAGGCAGTCGACCTTGAGATCTCCGAAGGGGAGTTCGTTGCGATTCAAGGCCCGACCGGTGGTGGCAAATCAACTCTCCTACAGCTGCTCGGAGCCATGGACCGTCCCAGCAGTGGCTCCGTTGAGTTGGACGGGACCGATTTAGGTCTGTCCTCGAATGCCGCACTGACGAGGATCCGTTCGAACGAGATCGGGTTTGTTTTCCAATCGTTCAATTTGCTCCCCACACTAACCGCAGAACAGAACGTGAATGTCGCGCTGGAAGGACGGAACCTTTCGCGTGAAGAGCGCAGCATCCGGGTCTCGGAAGCACTCAACAAGATGGGCTTGTCTGACCGTGCCAACCACCGTCAAGGAGAGCTCTCCGGAGGGCAGCAACAACGCGTTGCTATCGCCCGCGCTATAGTTGCGGGGCCCAATGTTCTCCTAGCTGATGAACCCACGGGTAATCTGGACGAGTCCATGCGTGACGAGATCCTGGCGATTCTCGAAGAGTTGAACACCGAAGGGTTGACGATTGTGGCTGTCACACACGACTCTGCAGTCGCGAAGCGCGCACACAGACGTTTGCGTTTGAAGAATGGTTCCGTAACAGAAAACACCAAGTAAGCGGGGTCGAGTTCCCTTTCCAGGAAAACGTCCGCGATGTCCGAGGAAATACCCTACAGCTCACGGCGAGACCCTCTTAAGTCTACGCCGCCTCAACTTCCATCAGTCGTTGCCTGTTCAGCTTCTTGCTCTAGCGTCGGGTCTACGCCGCCGGTGTCGGTGTCCGTTCCCGGGGCGCCCTCCCCTGAGCTGGCGGATCCCGCAGCTCCAGGCTCCTGGATTCCCTGAAGGTCGACAAGTTGTTGCAGCGCACGGTCGAGAGCAGCCTGCGCTCTTCCGTAAGCCGCCCAGTCTCCCCGCTCCAGTGCTGCTTGCGACTCAGCCCAGGCATCCCTTGCCTCAATAACCGCTGCATTCAAACGTTCTTCGTCAGTCAGTGTCTCCGGCGGTGTCCCTGAAGTCTCCATGTCCGGCTTGTCGTTGTCACCAGCCACAGTGGCCTGGGAGTCGCCGCCGAAGGTCTGGTCCAGTGCCTCGGCCAGAGTCGGTGCGAATCCGATCTGTTCCCCGAACGCCGTCAGCACATAGCGCAAGACAGGATACGAAGTAGAAGATGTTGATTCCACATAGACCGGCTGGACATACAGCAATCCACCACCGACTGGGAGCGTCAACAAGTTCCCTCGTCGCACATTGGAACCCTGCTGGGAAAGCAGGTTCAACTCCATAGCAATCGTCTGATCAGTGTTGAAGTTGTTCTGCACTTGGCCCGGACCAGGAACCGTCGTTGACGATGGAAGTGCCATGAGTCGGAGCTTGCCAAAGTCCTCGCGAACCTTACCCGGCTCGTTGCCAGTCTCGGAATCGACTGCAAGGAATCCTGCCAGGGCGGCGCGGCGAGCCTCACCAGCTCCCGCCGGTACATACACGGAAGTCAAAGAAAACTCCGCACTCTCCTGGTTCGGCATCTTCATTGTCAGGTAGTACGGCGGCTGGAGCTTCTGTGTGCCCGCAGCATTCTCTTCGGTTGTTGTAGCCGTTGGGTCCTCGGACAAACGCCAACGGTCACCACCGGTGTAGAACTGCTTCGCTTCGGTGACATGGTAGGTCTCCAAGAGCTTCCGTTGAAGCTTGAACATGTCTTCGGGGTAGCGCAGGTGAGCCATCAGGTCTCCGGAGATCTCCGACATCGGCTGCACCATATCCGGATAGACCGCCGACCAAGCGCTCAGGATCGGATCAGACGCATCCCAGCCATATAGCTTTATCGAACCGTCATATGCGTCAACGACTGCCTTAACCGAGTTCCGCACATAGTTGACGGTATCCGCGTTTAGTGCTTCACCCGTCGCGGTTGTCCGCGAATCTGTGGTGGCTTCAGTCCACGACATCTTTTCCGCATACGGGTACTGATTTGTGGTTGTGTAACCATCGATGATCCAGACTAGGCGCTGCGGAGTCGAATCGTCGTCATCCATGTCTACAACTGCAGGGTAGGCACGCTGCTCCAGTGTCAAAAACGGTGCCACTTTGGAAACCCGATGAATCGGGTCGCGATCATACAGAATTTGGGATTCAGAGTTTGTTTGCGAGGAGAAGAATATGTCGGTCGAAGAGAACTTGATGGCGTAAAGCAGCTTGTTCCACGGGTTGCCCACGGATGGGCCACCATTACCAGTAAACGTCGTCAGTACCTGGCCAGATGCCGCATTGTCATCGGGATAGTCAAGTTCCTGCGGTGCGGCTCCCTCCGGGGCACCCACAATTGAGTACTCGGGAGAGTTCTTCGAGAAGTACACTCGCGGCTCGTAGTCCCCCATTTCGCCAACCGAGGGAATTGACGACTCCCACCACGATGGAGTTCCGTCGGCACGTACAGCATTTCCGTAGGCCGCCACAACCCCAAACCCATGCGTGTAAACCGTTGCCCGGTTTACCCACGTCTGTTGCTGTTGTGGCAGACCATCAAGGTAGATGTCGCGGACTGCAATCACGGTGTCGCGACGCTCGTCCTCGATAGTGTATCGATCAACCGACAGGTGCTTATCAAATGTGTAGTACGGCCTGGACTGCTGCAACTGGCGGAACGTTGGCGACACGATCATTGGGTCCACAATACGAATCTGGGACGTGGAATCAGTGTCCTCGCGCAACTGACCGGGACTGGCTTCAGTTTTTGCGGTGTAGTTCTTTACCTCTACGTTGTCTAGTCCGTACGCCGCAAGCGTCGCATTAATGTTTCTTTGAATGTAGGGCTCTTCCAACTGCCTGGCATTTGGAGTGACACGGAACTGCTGGATCAATGCCGGATAAATCCCACCTATGACCAGCGCAGACACCACCGTAACCGCAACGCCAGCCACAGGTAGCTTCCATGAACCGAAGAATGCGGCGATTACAAACATGACTGCAACCAGTACCGAAATGACTGCCAGGATCACCTGTGCGGGAAGTGCAGCATGGATCTCCCTGTACATCGCTCCGTCGACAAGATCACCGTCGCCAGTCAGTAGCGAGTAGATCCCCAGCCAATAGCGAAGGGCTACAACCAGTGACAGGGCGGCCGCTAGCAATCCCACCTGCATCCGTGCCTGCTTTGTAGAGAAGAACCGGGGAGAAAACGAGAATCCTCCGTAGAAGTAGTTCACTGCCAACACCGCGATCACGCATGTCACCAGGGTGGAGAATAGGAACCCCAACACCACCTGCAGCACTGGCAAAGTGAACACGTAGAACGAGATATCCATGTTGAACTGCGGGTCGGTGATGCCAAATGGCTGTCTTTGAGACCACATCAGGAACGTCTTCCAGTTGCTGGCCACACCCATTGCCGTGAACACAGCTAGCAGAGCTGGCAGCCCCCAGAAGACGACTTTTCGGAACGGCTCCAATGCGCGCTGGTACTCGCGCAGATTGGCCGCACTCTGTCCTCGAACATGTTTAGGTCGGCGCGAGTATGCCCAGTAAACACATGCCATCACAGCGGCGTACTGGACGATGAACGCGACCAGGAACAAGGCTGCAGAGGTCCCCCACCGAGTCCATAAAACCCTGGACGCGCCAAGCTGATCAAACCACAGTACTTCCGTCCAGACTCGGGAGGCGACAAAAACGATTCCGATGAGAATTCCTAGTACCAAGACCGTAATCATTAGCGGATTGCGGTACCACGGAATTGAGGAACGGGGGGTCGGCTGAGGCGTCTCCCGATCATCGTCCGAATTTGGGCGCTTGCGGGGTATCGGCCAACCTTCCGGGAAACTTGTCACCACTATCCCTCCCGCGACGCTAGGGTGGCGCGTCGCACATGATCTGAAACCAGCTTAGCTTGCGGTTGGAAGATGAGCGGATGCATGCGACGATTGCGGCCATGAGCGAAATCCCAACAGATTCATACACTCAGGCACAATGGGCACTTCACACTGTTGTCGACGAGATCGAGCAGGGAGCTGCATCCCTTGGCTGGGATCGCCCACCTGCACTGTATGCAATCGTTCGTACCGAAGAATTGCTCAACACACCCGACCTGCCCGAGGACGTTGCGCAGGGGTTGCACGACACATGGGATGGATCATCCAGCCATCTCTCTGCTGTGCTCCAGGAGAGCTTGGGCGAGGACCATCTGGAAGAGGTTCTCCCCCAAATTGCATGGCCAGAATCCGTATATGGAGCCGCGTTGACGGTAGAACGTCTGATCGCTCCCCCTGAGGTTGAAGCTCAGGCACCCACGGATCCCGAAGAAGCTATCGAGTTCATCTCCAATCACCCGCTCAGCGCGGACGTGCGTCTGACCATTGGGGTTACACGTGATGGCGATTCCTGGTGCGAAGTGCGTACGCGGGCGTTCGACGACATCGGCAGCGTGGGACGTGGAGTGAATCTGGTGCCATCCCTAGTGGAGGGCCTAAAATTGGGGTTTGCTACTGACGAGCCGAACGCAGATGTCCCCGCCGGCAGCGAAGCTATGCTCTCGCAGGTGGAAGACGCAGAAGAGGACGCTGCTAACTAACCTTCTCCGGACACGACGGCAGGTTGTCGGTGTCCCCAGATGCGATTGCTTCGACTACGCCAACGCCATTTGACAGTGTGGACACTGGGATAACTCGAAGTCCGTCGGGGATGTTGCCTTCGACATCGGGGCAGTTCAGTTCTGGCACCAGGAACCATTGGGCACCGTCACGAAGCGCTCCGTACATCTTCTGTTTGACACCACCGATCGGTATTACATCACCTGCAAAGCTCATGGCCCCTGTGCCCGCGATGACTTGTCCTCCTGTGATTCCGCCAGGCGTCAACTGGTCGACGATACCCAGGGCGAAAATCAGGCCGGCCGATGGACCACCGATCCTCTCCAGGTGAATCTGCACGTCAATCGGCAAGTCGCTGTCAGCGGTCAAGAAGATACCCATTTTTGATCCCTCTGAGGAGTCACCTTCAGGCGGCGCCGCCGTGACTACTGGAATCTCAACCTGGGTTCCTTCGCGATCGACTGCTACCACGACTGTTGATTCAGGCGGCACAGTCTTCATCACATCGAACGGAACAGACGGTCGGTCAACCTGATGTACTACGCCATCGGGTGTCTCGATATTCACTAGGATGTCTCCCTGTTCAAATTTTCCGTCTCCGTCACTATCGGGAACCGCACCTTGAATCGTCAACGTACTTTCAAATGGGACACCCAGGTACTCCATTGCCGCAATTGCGGCGCTTGAATGTGAAGAAGTCATCTGCGCAGCTCCGGCCTCTTTGATGTCTTCGGCCGTTACAGAAGAGTCATATAGCTCCGAGTACTTGCGTATCGTCGAGCTTGGCGTCAACCACGCCCTGACGACATCCAATGCGGTAACTGTTGACCCGGGGCCGCCCAGTTCAGAAACGGTGACCATCCTTAGCTGTCCGCCATCCTCGTTCGGTTCACGAGGAACTGGCAAAGAAGGATCACTGGATGGTCCGAACTCAAACACCTGGGTGTCGCCTTGAACTCCCAAAACGTCAACCGTCGGACCCGGCTTCTGGATTACGTAGGGCACCGGTACGAACACGAATGCAAGCAGCAGCGCAACCGCTGCTACGGCAATAACAGTGGTAAGCCAAAGGCGAAAATGCCGCTTCGGTACCGCGTTTCGACCGGTATTTCCTTGCTGTTCGTCTGTAACTGGTTCCTGTAGCACCCAACCATTGTGCCCCCATCTGCCCATCGACGTTAGTCGGACGGTAGGCTCTGAACATGGAGCATGAGCGCGAGAACTCCGATGGTGACCAGCCTGAGGATTTCCTAGAGCAACTACTGCGAGGAATACTTGGCCCGCAGGCCGCCGAAGAAGCCGCGCGAGCAATGCGTGATCAAGGCTTCAGCCTTTCCTCGCTTGGATCTTTGGCTAGTCCGCAAGCGATGTCGCAGGCGATGAGCCAGTTCAAGTACCTGATGAGTTCGTCGGACGATCCGGTCAATTGGCGGATGGTGGAGGACATCAGTCGTCAGAGCGCCTATCAGTCAGGTGATCCGCGCCTCACCGCGTCCCAAGCGCAGCGTGTGCGCCAGGCGCTATCGATCGCAGACCTATGGCTAGATCCGGTCACGGACTTCACCGCCAAGGCGGGTGAGCGCGAAGCCTGGACTCGCGTCGACTGGATCGATCAGACGATTCCAGCATGGAAGGACATTTTCAATCCAGTTGCTCTGAATGTTTCACGAGCAATGACTGACTCTCTTAACTCGGAGTCCAATGAAGATCCTGAGTTTGGGCTCCCACAGGGTCTAGACAACTTGCTCGGCTCGCTGAATCAGATGATGCCGAAGATGGCTGCAATGTCATTTGGAGCTCAGGTCGGTCAGGGTTTGGCCGCCATGGCGAAAGAAAGCTTCGGGACTTCAGATGCCGGGTTCCCATTGACCGCTTCGGGAATTTCCGCCCTAGTGCCTACGAACATTGCGGCGTTCTCCGAGGGGCTTGATGAGGACTTTGAGACAGTTCAGCAGTACGTCGCCACGCGCGAAATGGCCCATGTTCGCCTGTTCGCTTCAGTTCCTTGGCTGCGCCACGATCTGAACTTGGCGCTAATCAGGTACTCGGAAGAGATTGCAATCGACACGGATGCGATTGCCGAGGCGGCACGCTCTATTGATCCCTCGAACCCGGAATCGCTGAATGATGCGATGGCTCAGGGGGTCTTCGCGGTAGAGCCAACAGAATCCCAGGAACGGGCGCTCGCACGGCTCGAAGCACTGCTTTCGCTTATCGAGGGATGGGTCGAAGTGGTTGTCACCAAGGCTGTCGCGCCCTATTTGCCATCAGCGGATCGCCTGCGAGAGATGATACGCCGACGACGAGTTACTGGCTCCCCCGCTGAGAATCTGCTTGGCGAGTTGGTTGGCCTACAACTGCGTCCTCGTCAAGCACGTGGTGCAGCAGCCATCTTCCGCAAACTCGAACTGGAGGGTGGCGATCCTGCGCGCGACGGTGTTTGGGCGCATCCGGATTTGGTTCCTACGCCCCATGACCTTGAGGATCCAGAAAATTATCGACCCGGTAGCATCACTGACCCGGAAGACACGTCAGACTTTGACCGTGATCTTGAAGCACTGTTGGCCGGAACGCTTGGATACTCCGAGGACGTTCCGCCCGAAAACCGGGGAGAGGACGAGGACACTTCCCCCGAATCCTAACTAGAGAGTTATCCACAGAACCGCGTGAAGCATATACGCGATGGTGTTGATTTGATGCAGGATGGCTCTCAATGATCTGAAGGCTATCGACTACTTCGGGAGTAAGGATGCCTGCACCAACACTTCGTGTCGGCACTTTTGTGCATGAGGTTTCACCAGGACTGGTACAGGTGGGCTCGACACCGGAGCATGCGGTCACGTTCACTGGTCTTGCACCCCAGGAAACTAAGTGGATCAAGTCCCTTGTTCCCGCTCACAGGCTGGAGAGTCAGCGTCGAAAGACGAACAGGTGTGCCGTGTTGACGGAGCGTCAAGAAGAGATATTGAAGCTAATGGACGCTGTGGAACTACTGGCCCCCGCCAGAGATCCAATGGAGCACCTGCGGATCCGCGTGGTCGGCTTGAACAAAGTAGGCATCCGGATCGCAACTCTTCTGGCTGAAGCTGGCGTCAAGTACCTGGATGTGCGTGACTCTCAACTAGTAGATGCGAATGTCGAACATCTGTTTGCTCCTGAGGACAAAGGAAAGCCTCGACTTCAAGCTCTTCGCAAGCAGTTGGCCCGCAGTCGCAACATCCGTGTCGGCCGGACCACGTATCCCGATCTAGTGATCACCTGTTCGGATCGAGTGTGGGACCACGGGGTACTGGGGGTCCTCCTAAGTCACGACATCAATCACCTGCCTGTTGTCACCGATGATCGTGCTATACACGTTGGTCCACTGATCGCGCCTGGTATGACAGCATGTGCACTGTGTGTCGAGATGCACGTGGATGCAATGCTGCCTAACTGGCCATCCGTGGCGCTGGCGCTGCGGAACTGTGGGCAGGCTCCAGTCGCAGATCACATGGCATCCACTGCTGCCGGGCTTGCGGTGACGATGGTGGAAGCAGCAGCACTGGGGCTGAACAGTCCGGTCGTTGACACCGACACTGAGTCTGAAACCGACACTGAAATTGACGCTGGCATGTCTCCCCGAACCGACGGCGAGAACTCCACTCGGAATCCCCATGGATTGCCTTCGCAATCGTGGAGAGTAACCCAGCTAGGAGTGGACTCGGTTAGCTGGTATCCACATCCCGACTGTCGATGCACAGGAAGTCTGGTCGCGGATGTGTAACTCGTAGCCCATGGCTGGTGTGAACCGCAAATAGGTTCATGGAGCCTGGTGTCAATGCCGGATGCATCGTGAAATGGTTACCGAGTTCCCCGCACAACCTTCAGAATGTCAGCCCCGTAGAGCGACAACTTCACGTCACCGATGCCACGGATCAGTCCCAGTTGAGAAAGAGTCTTTGGCTTCGCTGTGGCAACGTCTCTCAGCGTCGTATTCGCAAGGATCTGGTAGGGAGGTCGCACGGACGCTTGAGCGATTTCCAGACGCCATTGCCTCAAAGACTCGTACAGATCCAGTGTTTCCTGGTCTGATCTTTCGCGGAATGCTGTTTCTTCTGTCTTCCTACGTGCCGCGGGCGCCAGTCGTTTCGTGGTGCCCCGATGCTCGACATCAAGATCCTCAGGCCACATTGTTGTCAAGAATCTGCTGAGCTTTCGGGACCGTGCCCTACCGGCGCCGCGTGTCTTTGCCCAAGATAACTGCAAGTGCTTCCGTGCTCGGGTAACCCCTACGTATAGCAGTCGGCGCTCTTCCTCGATTGCTTCCGGGGTGGTGGCCAACGATATCGGCAACAGGCCATCTGATGCTCCCACAAGGAACACTGCATCCCATTCCAATCCCTTCGCAGCATGTAGCGTACTCAAGACCACCCCATCAACTTCGGGAGCAGCTTTGGACTCAGCCCGTTCCTGGAGTTCAGTCACGAATCCGTCCAGGTCCAGATTGTCCCTGGATCTTGCAAGGTCCACTAGCGCATCTAGATTCGCCCAACGTTCACGCTGAGACCCTTGCGTATCTGGAGGCGTTGGCGTCCACCCAAGAGTTGCGACCACATCGGCAACCTGCTGGGCAAGATCCAGTTCGCTTGGTGTACCTGTTAGAGAAGCGATCCGCGCGGCTTGCCGAAGCATCAGAACAGCCCGGCGCACTTCTTCGCGTTCAAAGAACCGAGCTCCGCCGTGAACTTGAAATGCGATGTTGGCCGCCCCCAACGCGGTTTCTAGAGCTTCTGACTGAGAGTTCGTTCGATAGAGAACGGCAACTTGGCTGAGCGAAGTTCCACTTGCTGCCAGCTCCCGGATCCTCTTCACTACGCCCCGAGCTTCTGCATCGTCATCCTCGAACGAGACAAAAGCGACCGCGGGTCCTGATGGGCGCTGGGCCACCAACCGAACCGCCCCGGGCAACCCGAGTGTTCTCGCACGCCCGTCCATTCCCCTGGCTGAACCTACGATCTGGTTGGCCGTGGCAACCACTTGCGGCGTCGAGCGATAGTCATGAATCAACTCCACAACCCGCGCACCGCGCACGCGTTTTGGGAACGTCTCTAGATAATGCGACGAAGCGCCCGTAAACGAGTAGATCGTCTGAGCGACATCACCAACTACGCATACGTCTGAACGACCCCCGAGCCAAAGATCCAGCAGATGCTGCTGGACCGGAGACACGTCTTGATACTCATCTACGACAAAACTGCGGTAGCGGGAACGAACCTGCGCGGCCACGTCTTCACGCGCCTCAAACATGGCACAAGTAAGCAGCAGAATGTCCTCGAAATCGAGGACTCGACGCTCCTCCTTTGCCTTTTCATATGCGTCGAAAAGTCGTGCGAATGCGTCGTGCTCCAGACCGCCCGGCGGCGTCCTGCCCGTTCGTTGTGCATGGTCTGCGTAGTTGACTGCGTCAACCATCGAGACTTTTGCCCACTCCAACTCAGCTGCAAGATCACGGACAAGACTCTTGTCGGCAGAAATCCCCACGCGTACCGCAGCCGGCGCAACCAGGCTGGCCTTGTGTGCCGCAATACCCGGCAACTCCCCGCCAAACACCCTGGGCCAGAAAAAACGTAGTTGCTGCAACGCCGCAGAGTGGAACGTGCGCGTTTGAGTCTGAGGTGCTCCCAGTTCCCGGAGTCGGGACGCCATCTCCGCCGCGGCCTTCGTGGTGAAGGTGACGGCCAGAACCGTCGACGGATCTATCGCACCAGTGGCAGCCCCGTAGGCAACGCGATAGGTAATGGCGCGAGTCTTTCCTGTTCCCGCCCCAGCACGAACGCAAAGCGGGCCTGCAACCTGTAGAGCAACTTCGCGCTGCTGCGGGTCAAGAGCACCAAGAAGCTCGTCCGCTCGTTTATCCACCATGGTCCCAAGGTAGCGCGCACCTCCGACGAATCCAGCCATCTAGACCGCACCTGTGGAAACGTCCACTGAATCTGCTAAGTGGAGACTGCGGCGTGCCACGTACTACCGTGAGTTCCATGACTGAAACCTCGGTAGCTTCTCAATCCTCAACTTCCTCGGCCCCCTCACGCGCAGACGGCCGTCACCACGATGAACACCGCCCCATCCGTATCACACGTGGCTGGACCAAGAACGGCGAAGGTTCAGTGCTCGTTGAGTTTGGTGACACGCGCGTCCTCTGCGTCGCCTCGTTTACCGAAGGAGTCCCGCGGTGGCGCAAGGATTCGGGCAACGGCTGGGTCACTGCCGAATACGCGATGCTCCCCCGCTCTACCTCCGAGCGCTCGGGCCGTGAATCTGTGCGAGGGAAGATCGGGGGACGCACCCACGAGATTTCACGTCTCATAGGCCGTTCCCTCCGCACCGTGGTGAACACGAAGAAGCTCGGGGAGAACACGATCATTGTTGACTGTGACGTGCTTCAGGCAGATGGCGGCACTCGTACCGCCGCGATCACCGGCGCATGGGTGGCACTACACGATGCTATCCAGTGGGGCATCAACAAGAAGGCTGTTCGTGCCAAGTCAACCACCGATGTACTGACCGACAACGTCGCCGCAATCTCCGTGGGCGTCGTCAAAGGCATCCCGGTCTTGGACCTCCCCTATGTCGAGGATGTAGCGGCCGAGACAGACATGAACGTGGTGGGGGTTGGATCTGGCGAACTCGTAGAAGTCCAGGGCACGGCTGAGAAGACTCCGTTCTCGAGGTCTGAGCTCAACCAGCTTCTCGACCTTGCCCAACTAGGTATCGACCGCCTGATAACGCTGCAAAACATTGCAGTTGGCAAGGAACTAGGTGCCACCACTTCCTCTGACGAACTCAACAAAATCTGATGGGCAAACCAAGGTTGGTCCTCGCGACCACTAACGACCACAAAGTTGATGAGCTTCAGGCGATCCTCGCACCGCACCTGCCTGGGATTAGCGCCGAGGAAATCGTATCCATGTCCAAGTTCGACGTGCCATCTCCGGTCGAGGACGCGGTTACTTTTGAGGGAAACTCCCTGATCAAGGCCCGCGCCGTTGCTGAGGCCACCGGGCTCCCAGCCCTCGCGGATGATTCTGGTTTGGCCGTCGATGTCCTCGGTGGTGCACCCGGAGTGTTTTCTGCGCGCTGGTGCGGGCGACACGGGGACGATTTGGAGAATCTCCGCCTTCTGTTAGCCCAGATAGAGGACGTCAGGGACGAGGATCGTGGAGCACAGTTTGTCTGCGCTGCAGCAATCGCGATGCCAGATGGCAGGTACGACACTGCCGAAGGGATCATGCGAGGACACTTGATCCGCGAACCTCGTGGTGACGGCGGGTTTGGCTATGATCCAGCGTTTGTGGCAAATGGATTTGACGTGACCACGGCGGAGTTGACGGCTGCTGAGAAGAACGCCATCTCTCACAGGGGGAAGGCTTTCGAGGCTCTGGCTCCAAAGATCACAGATTTGCTTGGTCTCAAGAAGTAGATGGCGGCCCCTGGGCTGAGTCCGGCACAACGAGACAACTTAGGTGGACGGCCGGGAGGCTAGCCATCTTACTGGCGACGCCTGCGCCGCTCCCAGGCTGCGCGAATACCATCCTGAGCTTGTTCGAGGCCGATCCCACTCATCATTACCGCTTCTACATATTGGTCTGCTGCAAGGTCCAGGGGGTTTGCCAGTTTTTGTCCAGGTCTAACCCATGTGCCGTAAGCACGACTCGACTCGATCAGGCCATCGGACTCAAGCTCGCTATAGGCACGAGCGACCGTACCTGGAGCGATTCGTAGATCTCCTGCGAGTTGCCGGATAGATGGAAGCCGGGCCCTTCCTTCGAGTGCACCGCAGCGGATCAGATTCGTCAACTGTTCCCGGATTTGCTCATAGGGAGGGACCGGGCTTTGCGGGTCTACGACAATCACTGCCATTCCCCCGCAGTTGCGACCACCCCCATGGGTGCGTGGCGATAAAAATCGCGCGACACCACTAACTTCAGGCCAAACGCTCTGGATGCCGCCATCCCAAACAATACGACGCTGGCTAGTAGCGCCATGATTCCGCTGAGTAGCACAATGCTGCTCAGCGCACTGACCTTTGGCGGGAATTCGGGCCAATCGGTTGCATTGTGTGCAGCTTGACCTGCAATCAGCGCAGCTCCTCCCAGCTGCATGCTCAAGATGCCTGCAACCAGCGTCGTGATTATCCGTGTGGTCGCCACTCGCCACAGTGCGTCCTGACCTTCGAAGCCAGGTTCAGGCAACGCAGGTGTGCTGGACACTCGACGCAACGCCAGGATTGTCGCACCCGCGAGAATCACCGTTGCGATCATCATTGGTATCGAGTAGTACCAGCCCGGATATGGACTTGCTGCCGATGAGAAATCAGGTCCCTCTATACGGAACGACCTGTAAAGCCCATAGCTATCCGGGCTCGAAGTAGCTCCGGTCAGTATGAGGAACAGCAGATTGGCAACCGTTAGCAGGCCGAGTCCAATGAACGTACTCGACGGTGCGAAGCTCCACGCAGAGCGGGGCGTGAGCGAAGCACTCCTCAGTTCCCCCATTGGGTTCGATGCCATGACTGGCGGCGTCAACGCGTAAAGCAGGAGCCCGGCGGCGCCCGAGAGCGCCGGGGTAACCGCGAGGGGCAATCCAAGGTACTGCGGAAGGGAGATTCCAGCCAAGAATCCTATGGTGAGCAGGATCGCCGTGAAAGTTACTGCCGCGAGAGCCCTGTTCTGGGCAGAACGCACCGCTCGGGTCAGACTCTCATTGGAGGTCCAGTCCATCGATCTTCTCTGAGAGATCAGCGACACACCAAAAACCGCTCCTACGACGAGGACCACCATTCCCGCGTAGATCAGTAGAGCCATGACATCCATCCGAACCCCTGTATCAACTGTCTAGTACAGTACAAACAAAAGCACTGTATCAGACAGTTGATACACCAGCGGCTCTAGGGGCACTAGCAGCGCTTGAGGTTCTCAATTTCTTTCTTGAGGACTTCTGTGCCACCAAGGAGGACGACGTTCTTGGTGTGCTTGACTTCTAGGTGATCCAACACAGCCCCTGGCACGCACGTCTTCTTGACCGTGTACAGCGGAGCTCCTTTAGCTCCAGCAGCAGCCGCTCCAGCAAGAGCGTCAGCAAATGCGTTTCCGTTCGCCCAGTACTGCACAGCGACCGACGGAGTCGGCTGAGTCATGCTGAAGAACTCATTATTGATCTTCTGACTGGTCTCGTAGCGATCATTGCCTGAAAGGCGCGTAACCGAGTATTTGCCCGCCAGTTGAGTCTGAATCCCAGAACTGACGGCACCGGTGCCCCCGGCTAAGTAGATCTTTTCAGGACTCAGCTTCGCGATCAGCGCCAGAGTCTGCGTATCAACCGAACTCTTCTTTCCATCTACCAGGATCACCGGTCCCTGCCTATATCCAGCGGCTGCAGATGCCGACAACGCATCTGGGAAGTTTCTCCCCGTGGCAATCACGATCGTAGTCACCGATGAATCAAAGGTACCTTCTACCAAGAGGCGCCCAGTCTCGTATCGGTTCGCGCCGGATCGACGAACCACGCTGGGCTTCACAGAAATATCCTTGATTGCCCCGTTGACCACCGAGTTAGCCACAGCTCCAGTTCCGCCTGCAACAATCACCTTTGACGGACTCAAACGTTCCAACTCCGCAGTGACTGCTGCTGGAACCGCGCCCTTGCTCGGCACCAGAATCAAAGGAGCTTTGTCTTTGGCCGCCGCTGCAGCTGCACCAAGAGCATCCGGATAGTTCGTTCCAGTTACCAAGTAGACAGTGGATACCATGCTGGGATCTGGGTAGGTAGCCTTTGAAATCTCAATTGCCGTCTCGTACCGGCTCGTCCCCGAGTGCCGGGTCACCGTCAGCTTCGGATCGGCCGTCCAAGTTGCCCTAAACTGCCGGTCGCCGGTTGATCCGGTAGGAATTGCTACTTCGAGTGTCGGCTCGGTGAGGCCAGTTCCGGTCCAACCCGCAAAGGTGTAGCCCTCGCGAGTCGGAGCAACCAGAGCAATCGGCCCAGCTGACACCGTGTACGTCTT
>WPCK01166087.1_pt1 | contig 56344 bp, 40 predicted proteins | sample 5399851 | NCBI WGS metagenome assembly WPCK01 (sample SAMN12869471, study PRJNA574797) | sludge metagenome | isolation source: wastewater treatment of pH11 | place: China:Beijing | collected 2019-05-20
AGCGTTCGCCGCTATCTGTGGATGGAATGGGTTTTTGCACAAGTGCCAGGCGGCCTTGCCGTGCAAAAACTCCCCGACCCCATTCGCGCCGTCCTCGACTTCGGCCTCGCACAAGCCGCATGAAACGGAAAAAGTCGAGCTAAGAGCCTATCCAAATACCGAACCCTCGGACACGGGCATCCGTATGAAGGGTATCTTGTCAGTTTTCTTCTCTTTGCACGGAGGTGCCCACAGTGTCAACGGAACCGAATTACGGCGCATGGCGTTTACCTGACGAACTTTGGGAGCGGCTAGAGCCATTGCTACCAAAGTATGTGCCCAGCCCCAAAGGCGGCAAGCCACGTTTGGCGTTACGTCGAGTTGCAGACGGAATTTTCTATGTGCTGCGTACAGGTTGCCAATGGAAGGCAGCACCTCGGGAGTTCGGTTCTGCCAGTGCCTTGCACAGATATTTCCAGGCGGAACGTGTCAACGAGTTTGAGACAGCTGCCAACGGAAATTAGTGTAGCGTTTGTCGGTTGATTGTTTGGTGGGAGGCACTTCAAGTACCGGTGCCTCATCTCTGTTCATGTCAATTTGAGTAAGCGTTTCTTGGATCGTGGTGCCGTACTCGGCAGGTATGAGATGTCGTTGGAACCCGTTTGCGCTCGTTAGAAGCGAAATATGGAGGCCGGTTTCGAGTGAAGGTTGGTCCAGCAGGGCTTCGGTCGCCATGGCGGGCTGAATCTCATTTCCTGTGGACCCGGTTGGTCGATTGATCCAGACCTGGGTTGGTCCGGGGGTGGGCTGCGGTGGTTTGTTGACGAACCGCTCAGGGTGGGCAGCGTAAGCGGCGCGGAGCACGCCGTGCCGCTGAGCAAGGATGGCATCGGCTTGACCGTAGTGCACCAGGGCCGGGGTCAACATGCCGATACCAGAGTGGTAGTGGTCCTCGTTGTACCAACGAAAGAAGTCTTGGCAGAACCGCAGGGCATCCTCATGACTTCCGAATCGATCGGGGAAGTCAGGCCGGTATTTCAGGGTCTTGAAATGGCTCTCGGAGAAGGGGTTATCGTTGGAGACATGAGGGCGGCTATGGGACTTGGTGACACCCAGGCTTGCTAACAGCTGAGCGACGCCATGGGATTTCATGGCGGAGCCACGATCACTGTGGATCACCAATTCGTCAGCGTGGACCTGCTGATTTGCAATCGTCTCCCGTATCAACCGTTGAGCCAGCTGAGCGTTCTCGCGTGATGCCAACATCCACCCCACCACATAGCGGCTAAAGATGTCGAGGATGACATAGAGATAGTAGTAAGTCCATTTGGCCGGTCCCAACAGCTTGGTGATATCCCACGACCAGACCTGGTTGGGCCTGGTCGCCAGCAGCTCCGGTTTTTTGTACTGCGGATGACGCAGTTGGTTGCGGCGTTCGCGTACTTCCTGTTCAGCTGCCAGGATTCGGTACATGGTCCGGATGGAGCAGACATAGGTCGATTCGTCCAAGAGCGTGGCATAGACTTCCGCCGGCGTCTTGTCGACAAAACGGGGTGAGTGCAATACATCCAGGACGTTCCGGCGTTCTTCCTGGCTGAGTGCGCGTGTCGGGTGAGGACGATCTGACGCAGGCGCCGCGACGGCTGCTCGTCGCCGGTAATAGGACGCTCGCGACACCCCCAAGGCGTGGCATGCCGCGGCGGTGCCCACACGAGTCGCGAGTTCCGTGGTCGCGTTCATTCGTTGCTTCCGTTCGTCGACGGTGTCTCCGCTGGCCTGCCGAGCATTTGGGAGAGTTTTTTTTGGACGTCAATAATCGTGTGAGCCTTCTGGAGCTCGTGGCTGAGTCGGTCCAGTTCGCGCCGCAGCCGTTGATTCTCCGCCAGCAAGGGATCGAGCGCCTTGGCCCGCCGACCTCGCTTCCTGGGAGCCAACGCGCTGAGACTTCCGCTATCACGCTGCTTCCGCCAGGTGGTCAGATGGGACGAATAGAGGCCCTCCCGTCGGAGCAAGGCACCCAATTGGCCATGCTCCAAGCAGCGATCGGCTTCCTGGAGAATGCGCAACTTGTACTCCGCTGTGAACCGACGCCGCGTTGGGGCCTCCGAGACCTCCGTGCCAGGCCCCCGGCCCCCTCCCTCCGCCGCGGCGGCGGCGGGGGTGGTCGAAACTCCAGTCGGCCTACGGCCTCCTTCCGTTCCGACCACCCCCGCCAGATCTACTGCTTCCTTACCATAACGTCCTGTCGTCTCCATGCTCCTGCTACCTCCTCGCCCTCTACAGTAATAAAGGAGGAGGCAGTTGTCTCGTCTATGTTGTCACAGAGGGCCGGCGTAAAGGTGGCGTGAGTCCGTTTCTGGCTCGTGAGCGTAACCCAGGAACCTGTCGCCTCGATGTTTGTGGCTCGTTGCCACAGAAAGGGAGACATCCAAGTGGTGGCCCCATAAGGACCAGAGTACCGATGCGAGGCACAGGGGCGGACTGGTTCGTAGTAGTGAGGAAGCGTCTGTAATGGACGTGGAGCGAAGGGACCAGATTGTTCAGCTGATGACTTGAACCAACTACCAAAGGAGGAGTTCATGACAGAAGCAAAGCCGTATGCGATCCCCAAGCAAGTCGTTTGGGACGCGTACAAGAAAGTGAAAGCGAATCGCGGTGCGGCCGGAGTGGATAGTCAATCGCTGGCAGACTTCGAGAAGGACTTGAAGGGTAACCTCTACAAGCTCTGGAATCGAATGTCGTCCGGTAGTTACTTTCCTCCCCCGGTTCGTCTCGTCGAGATTCCAAAAGGAAACACGGGTAAGACTCGCCCGCTGGGCATTCCGACCGTTTCGGATCGGATTGCGCAGACGGTCGTGAAGTTGATGCTCGAACCCGGGGTCGAACCACACTTTCACGACGACTCGTACGGGTATCGTCCCGGCAAGTCGGCGTTGGATGCAGTGGGCGTGACTCGTCAGCGCTGCTGGCGCCGCGACTGGATCATCGATCTGGACATCAAAGGTTTCTTTGATAATCTCGATTGGGATTTGGTCATGCGGGCGGTTCGTCATCATACGGATTGTCCGTGGATTCTACTCTATGTAGAACGTTGGTTGAGAGCTCCGGTGCAACATGTGGACGGACGGCTTGAAGACCGAACGAAAGGGTCACCTCAAGGTTCGGTGATCAGTCCCTTGCTGAGTAACCTGTTCATGCACTATGCGTTCGATGAATGGCTGCGGCGTAACTTCCCGGACGTTCAGTTCGCACGCTTTGCCGACGACGCCGTCGTGCATGCTCGCAGCCTCGCTGAGGCAGAAAAGCTGCTCGCGGCAATTCGGCAACGTTTGACAGCATGCCACTTGGAACTCCATCCGGAGAAAACCAAGATTGTGTACTGCCAGGACGATGACCGGCGCGGCACGCATGAGCATATTTCGTTCGACTTTTTGGGCTATACGTTTCGTCCTCGTCGAGCCAAGAACCGTTGGGGGAAATTGTTCATCAGCTTTCTCCCCGGTGTGAGCAACAAAGCGGCGAATTCGATCCGCGAAACGATTCGTTCGTGGCGGATCGGAGCGACGCGTAACAACCAAAGCCTTGAGGAAATTGCGAGATTCGTGGACCCTTTCGTACGTGGTTGGGTGAATTATTATGGTCGGTACTATCCGTCCGCATTAACGCCCGTCTTGCGGAGTCTCGAACGCAGTCTTGTGTATTGGGTTCGCCGCAAGTTCAAACGCTTCCGTTACCACCAGCGACAAGCCGTCCACTGGCTGGGCCGAGTGGCTCAGAGAGAACCGAACTTGTTCGTGTTGTGGTCGCACGGAATCCGTCCCGCGGCTGGACAATAAGAGCCGGATGAGCCGAGAGGTTCCCGTCCGGTTCCGTGAGGGCCTGGGGGTGCAATTCCCCCGGGCTACTCGACTTGTGATTTGCTGTCGCGGCAACGCCCAAGCGGCAATGCAGGCGATGCGGAACATGATGCAGCGGATCAAGCTCACGGTCAACGAGACGAAAACACATACGTGTCGTGTCCCTGACGAGTCGTTCGATTTCCTGGGCTATACGTTTGGCCTTGGCTACGCACCCAGGACGGGACAGGCCTACATTGGCGCTCGCCCATCCCAGAAGAAGGTCACCCGGCTCTGCCAGGCGATCAGTGCGCTGACCGATGCCCGAACCAGCCTGATGGATACCGACGAGATGGTGGATCGCCTGAACCGGATGATTTCCGGCTGGGCCAACTACTTCTCCCATGGGTCCATCCATCGAGCCTATCGGGTCGTGAACTATCACGCCTATGATCGGCTTCGCCATTGGCTGTGTCGGAAACACAAGGTTCCGGGCCGGGGAAATACACGCTTTCCCATGCCCTATGTCCACGGAACTCTCGGACTCATCGAGCTCCGCGCTGCCCGACGCCGCCTTCCGCGTGCGAACGCATGAGTCCTTGTCCGAGAGCCGGATGCGGGAGAACCGCCCGTCCGGTTCGATGAGCGGTGTGTGGAAACGGAGCATGGCAGACGGATATTGCGCCACGAACGGGGAAACCCTGACACGGAAGTAAACCGAAGCCTAAACCACCGCGCCACACATCGACTCTACCCGTCCCCGCATCATCCATCCTTATCCCAAAGACCGATTTCACGCCCGACTCAAGGTAGGAGCCGTATGAGGTAGTTCTTCACGTACGGATCTGTGCGGGGGGCGCCGGCAACGGCGGTCCCTACCGCGATCATCTCGGAGAAGCCTCGGGGCGAGAAGCCTCGGGGACACAGCCAATACTGTTCGGCACAAGAATTGCGCGTGAGAATACGCGAGTTTTGGCATGGTTTTTGCTAGCCTTCATGCCAACGAATAAATCTGCCAAGATGGCCGAGAGCAATGGATTCTCGCAAGCCGAAGCGCAGGATTACCGCCCAGGATGTCAAGGGATTGCGGTACTTCAAGTCCCTCATACCACTTTTGGAACGCCTGCACGATGTCGGAACCGCACGTGACAAGGCTGGCCAACGCCAGTTGCACATGGACGAGTATTGCATACTGGTCCTGCTCTGGCTTTACTCACCCATCCTTACCAGCCTTCGAGCGTTGCAACAGTCCTCCACGCTTGACAAAGTCCCAAAGAAGCTCGGCGTGCGAAAAGCTTCGCTCGGTTCTCTTTCCGAATCGGTGCGGATCTTTGACTGTGCCGAAGCCTACAGAGCAGGTTCGCTGCTGCGCTCTTGGCACTCTCACGCGCCATCGAAACCGTCTCAGCAAGCGACTGCGCATAGCCATTTTCTCAAATCACAGCCCAACTCCGCCAAGATCCTCCTTCACCCAACCGTGTGCCGAACAGTATTGGGACACTGCATGTTTGAGTACTGCATGTTTGAGTACGCTGCGACGACTTCAAGGACTGATCTATGAAGCCCCAGAGACCTACCGGCCTCCGCGGGCCATCTCAGGCCAGGATGTCCTGGACCAGCTGGCCATGGACATCGGTCAGCCGGAAGTCTCGGCCGGCGTAACGATATGTGAACTGCGTATGATCAAATCCCAACAAATGGAGCAGCGTGGCGTGCAGGTCGTGCACATGGACGGGGTCCTGAACGGCACGCGATCCAAAGGGATCGGTGGCCCCGTGGACGTGGCCTTGTTTCACACCTCCCCCTGCCATCCACATAGAAAACCCGTAGTGGTTGTGATCGCGGCCATTGACCTTTCCGGCATTGGCACCCTCCTTGGGAAGCTCGACGGTCGGGGTCCGTCCGAATTCTCCACCCCAAAGCACGAGCGTGTCGTCCAGCAATCCATGTTGCTTTAAGTCAATGAGGAGCGCCGCAATGGCCTGGTCACATTCCCGCGCCAGCCGGCGATGATTCACCTCGAGATCGTCGTGGTTGTCCCAGGGTTGCCCTTCCCCATGCCAGACTTGAACGAAGCGAACTCCTCGTTCCACCAGCCGGCGGGCCGTGAGCATCTGCCTCGCTTGAACCCCTTCCCCATAGAGTTTGTGAATGTGGTCGGGTTCACGGGAAAGGTCGAATGCCTCGGCCGCCGCGGTTTGCATGCGAAATGCTAACTCAAACGATTGAATCCTCGTTTCGAGCGCAGAATCTTCGCCCCGCAATTCCTGGTGCCGGCGATTGAGTCGGGCCAACAGGTCGAGTTCCCTACGCTGATCGCCGCGTGCGATCCGGTCGTTCCGAATGTCCTCAATCAGTTGTTCCACGCGTTCATGCTGTGTGTCGATGTAGGTTCCCTGGTACACGCCCGGAAGAAACCCGGATTGCCAGTTCTGCGTCTCTTGGATCGGATATCCGCCCGGACACATGGCGATGAAGGCGGGAAGGTTCTGGTTCTCGGATCCGAGCCCGTACGTGATCCACGATCCAACGCTCGGCCGTACCAACCGGGCTTCACCACAGTTCATCAGGAGCAACGACGGCTCATGGTTGGGAACATCGGCGTACATTGAGCGGATGACCGTGATCTCGTCCGCACACTGGCGCAGGTACGGGAAGATATCACTGATTTCGATGCCGCTCTGGCCACACTTTTGAAAGCGGTAGGGAGAGGGCATGATGGCCCCGGTCGGCCGTTCGGTTTGCGGGTTGCCACCCGGCAATTCCTGGCCGGCGAACTTGTCGAGATCAGGCTTCGGGTCGAAGGTATCGACGTGCGAGGGGCCGCCATTCATGAACAGGTGGATGACCCGCCGGGCCCGCGGCGGGAAGTGCGGTGACTTGGGCAGCATGGGATTGGTCCCGAAGGACTCGCCCCAGGCCGGGTTGAGCAGCGACTGCATCACCAGGCCAGCCAAGCCCAGGCCTGACCGTTCCAACAGCTGCCGGCGGCTCAAGGAACACGTACCCATGTTTCGCTCGTTGGCCCTGTGCTCCGCTCTCACCCCGTCGTCCGCGTGGGGCTCCTCTATCAACGTCCCCTAATCCAGCATGACAAACTCATTCGACAGCATCAATACATGCGCCAATCGAGACCAGCGGTCCAGGCTCTGGGGGGAACCTCCGGCCGCATCCGAAGCGGGACTGTCGGTCGCGGGTGGGTTCGCCATCGCATTCAGGAATTCCAGGGACCAGGCGATTTCCTGAGCGTCCGGCGCCCGCGAGAGAATCAGTTCAAAAAGCTGGCCAACCCGCGCTTCCTCCCCCTCGGTGGAGGGGAGCGAAACGCGATGCGCGGCCAGGACCGCCTGATCCATGGCAAATGGATTGTTCAGCAGGTAGAGCGCCTGCTGTGGCACCGACGTATTCGCGCGCTGAGGTGCATGCATGTCGGGACTGGCGAAGTCAAACGTGCGAAAGAGGGCCGGCAGATTCTGGCGGTCGATATGAGCGTACAGCGTTCGGCGCTCGCTGTAGGGCGCCGTCTCAATGCGCTCCGATGGGCCACCAATCGGTTCCAGTCGCAAATGGCCCCCCGCGCTCAGCAGCGAATCGCGAAGCGCCTCCAAATCCAGTCGACGCCGGTTCATGCGCCAGTACAAGCGGTTTTCCGGATCAACGGTCGCCGCCTCAGGACGGCTCTCGCTGGTCTGGCGATACACGCTCGAATTCAAGATCTCACGCAAGAGCGACTTGAGCGACCCCCCCTGATCCTGGAAGCGGACGGCCAGATAATCCAGCACCGCCGGGTTGGCGGGCGCGTCGCTCCGCATTCCGAAGTCACTGGGCGTGGTCACCAGGTGGGTGCCGAACAGATGCCCCCAGACGCGATTCACGAATACGCGGGCCGCAAGCGGGTTGTTCTTGTCCGTGATGGCCTGCGCCAGCTGCAGCCGTCCGCTCCCCTGCGTGTAACGGGGGCGCTCGGCCCCGGCAAGCACCCCCAAGAATCGACGCGGTACGACGTCCCCTGGTCGTGCCACATTCCCCCGCACGAGTATCTTTGCGTCCTGAGGAGCTGGTCCGTCCGCCAGCAAAGGGAAGTCCTTTCCCTGTTCCTCCGAACTGGCAAAGATCCCATACAGCGAATAGTAATCGGCCGTGGGAATGGGATCGTACTTGTGATCATGGCAACGCGCGCAGGCAACGGTAAGTCCCAGCAGTCCGCGGCTCACCACGTCAATGCGGTCGTCGATGATATCGTGGCGATTGTTGAGAAAACGGCGTCCCAACGTGAGGAATCCCAGCGCAGCGAGCGAATCGGTGTCCTCTGGCGGCACCAGCAGGTCGGCCGCCAACTGCAGGTTCACAAAATCGGTGTAAGGCAGGTCCCGATTGAAGGCTTGAATGACCCAGTCTCGGTACCGAAAGGCGTTAGGGTACGTCCGGTCCTCCATGAACACGTAGCCCTTCGTATCGGCATAGCGAGCCACATCCAGCCAATGTCGCGCCCACCGTTCGCCGAATTGCGGCAGCTTCAACAGGCGATCGACCAGGGCAGCATAGGCCTCGTCGGACGGGTTCGCTGCGAAGGAGCGGACTTCCTGGGCGGAGGGGGGCAAGCCAATCAGGTCGAAGTAGACACGTCGGACCAGCAGTTCGGGCCTCGCGTCCGGCGAGGGAGCAACCCCGGCCTCATGAAGCCATGCCACGATCAGCCGGTCGAGGTTGGTCCGGGGCCAGCGGCTGGACCCCCCGGGTGGGATGGCGGGCATCCGTGGCGGCTGAAAAGCCCAATGGTCGTTCGTCTCCGGCGACGCGATCTCGTTCGGAGCAACGGCCTCCCGGGGGTCATAGGCCCCTTCGGCAATCCATTTTCGGAAATCGGAAAGAACGGATTCGGACAACTTCCCGTCCGGCGGCATTTCGGGCGCATCGTCCTCTCGATTGATCGCCCGCCACAAGAGACTGGCCTGAAGATCGCCCGGCACCACCGACGGTTCCCCGGATTCACCCCCCCGCCGCGTTCCGTCGGGGTCATCCAGATGGAGTCCCGCTTCAAGGGCTTCCGCGTCGGCGGAATGGCACGCGTAACAGTGTTCGACGAGCACAGGCCGAATATGGCCTTCAAAGAAGTCGGCCTTTGTCCGCAGGTCCTCTGGAACGACTGGGGGCTCGGCCCCAAGCCTGGCAACCCACAAGGCGACCACGAGGATGGAAACGGCCTGGATGCGAAACACGGACATGAGGATCTCGCCAGTGGACCCTGCAAGTATGTCCGCCAGGCCCACCGAATTCCAGTCCGCATCCGCCCATTCGCCCCGCCGCGCATGCTCTGCAACCGACGCGAGAACGCGGGTGAGGCTTCCAAGAGGACGTGTCCACCGGAAAACGGTTGCTCGGAGACGACCCGGGAATTCAGCTGGAAGCCACCGGCGAATCGGCCGCTGACCAGTTGACTTCCAGCAAGTTCTCTACCCGCTGGACACCGTCGACGCGGCGGATGACCTCTTGCGCCATCTGCTTCTGAAAATAGGTTCCGACGATGCCTCGAACGACGATGTGGCCGCCCACCGCCTCGTACTCCAGCCGCTTCCGAGTCAATTGGGTCGTGCGGCGGACCGCGCAGTCGATGCGTTGCAGAAGGAATGCAGTGCCGTCTTGCATGGGTAGGAGTTCCGGCGGGTGGCGATCAATCGACACGGGCTCTCCAGCCCCATGGGGACCTTCCTTCATCCAAAAACTCCTATCGGCCGGACTTTTGAAGAAATCCCAGTCCATATGACGGCTAGAACAGAGAATCTGCGGCAAGACTCCGCGTTGTGCCGATCGACCGGTTTACGACGGAGATTCCGTATGCGGTAGATGCGCCAAAGACCAGGTTCGCTGCCAGAGGCTGGGATGCAGCCAGGTCGTCGACCGGCGTCCACCGGTCAACCGCCTCAGGGCCCTCCGATACATTCCAGTGGACTCCACCCAGCTGCTGTTCCATTGAGCAAGCCGTCGTACGGCCCAGGCGTCGGCCGCCAGTTCGCATCGGTGAGACAGCCAGCCAAACGCAAGGCACCACACCGCGGTGAAGGCACATAGTCCGATGGAGATCAAGGCCAGCTGCCGATCGGTGGAAACAGGTCCCCTTTCGACAAGGCCAAAAGCGGTCGCGGCGACAAAACCCGGAAGCGACCACCAAGCGACCCGCAGCGCCACATGACGCAACTGCACGTGACCCATTTCATGCGCGACGATCGCCAGAATGTCGTCAAGTGTCCCGCCTTGCCAGAGTCCATCACTGATCAAGAGCAGACTGGATCGGCGAGTCATGCCCACCACCACGGCATTCATAACCCGATGGTCTGTATGCCACAGCCGCAGCCTGAGCGGTGTGGTATCCGTTCCCACGAAAGCCCGTATTTGACTCAGTCGATCCCCTTCGGGGACCGCGGTCACCTTCCAGAACCACAAGACGACATAGGGAAAACACCAGGCCGTCACGAGGGGGCTACAGGCCCAAATGCCTAAGACCAGCGCCTGATGGCATCGGGGAAACCGCCACCAGGCCGCGGCGATCCCCAAGGTGGCTACCATAGCCGGCAGGGTCCAGCTGGCCAGCCATCGTCGCACCCGAATTGAAATGCCGCTTGCGGACAGAATGGATACGTCCTCGACAAGGCGATGTGGGATGTCTGTTCGACCAGCGTGACCCATGCGAAGCCGGTATCACGTGGTCCCAGATGAGTGTCCCGAGGTTCATGCCCTCTGCCGCAATGCACAGGACCAATCGGCCACGACGCGACGGCACGTTCCAGGCTAAACAGCGGGTTGGCCCGTGGCAAGAGACAACGGGAATCGGTCAAGGACTTCGTCCGTTCCGCTGGTAGTCCGCCGCTACCAACGCGCCAACGCCTACAACTGCAACCAGTCAGGGAATTGGCCAGCCGGAGGCATTTGAATGACGCGCGCCTGCAGGATATGTGGGCACGCCAGGAGGGCATCCACCGCCGACTGCGGAGGGGGCGAATCGAGGTTCAGCACGCCAATCGCGCTGCCGCCCGGGTCCTGTGTCTCGCGCCCAACCGCCATTTGGGCGATATTGACCTGTTGGTCTCCCAAGATCGTCCCCACCGCGCCAATGATGCCCGGCACGTCACGGTGCGAAAACGTCAGGAGCGTGCCATCCAGATAGGCTTCCAGTCGATAGTCGTTGAGCATCACCAGACGCGGCATGCTGGTCCCGAATAAGGTTCCTGCCACCGCAAATAGAGCGGTATCGGTCTCCACCGTGGCGCGGATCGAAGAACTGAAGGCACCGGGTTGACTGTGACTTTCCGCCACGTAGTCGATACCACGATCCTTCATGAGGATTCCCGCGTTGACGATATTCAGCGATTCATCCATGGCGGACGAAAGGAAACCCGCGCAAAAGGCCGAGGTCAGCAGGTGGGTGTTCTTGTCGGTGATTTCACCCCGATATGCCAGGCGCACGTTGCTGGGAATCCCGTCGATCCATTGGGCCAGGAAGAGGCCCAGCCGATATACCAGGTCGAGGTGACCTTTGAGCGAAGCCATAGTGGCTGGATCGATGGCAACCATGTTCACCGCATGGCGTACTTCCCCTCGGGTCAAGTAGGCCACGATCAACTCGGCGGCCTCGACGGCCACTTGCGTCTGGGCCTCGTCGGTACTGGCACCCAGATGGGGAGTCACCAGCGTGTTCGGGAGTTGAAACAGGGGATGGTCGCGGCAGGGTTCGTGTTCAAATACATCCAGGGCGACTCCGGCCAGCCGTCCCGACTGGATTGCCGCCACGAGGGCTGCTTCGTCAAAAATACCACCGCGGGCGCAATTGATCAGTCGCGCGGTGGGGCGCATGGACGCAATCGCCTCGGGTCCGATCAGGCCTTTGGTCTCGGCGGTGAGTGGCGTGTGCACGGTCAGGAAATCGACACGTGGCAGCATCTCTTTCACACTGGTCACCGGTTCCATGCCGAGCTCGCGGGCCCGGTCGGCCGACAGAAACGGGTCGAATCCCAGCACGCGCATGTCGAAGGCCAAAGCCCGGTGCGCCACTTCGCGGCCGATGCGACCCAGTCCCACAATGCCCAGCGTCTTCCCGGCCAGTTGGGTCCCGGTGAACGCCGACCGATTCCAATTCCCCTGTCGCAAGCTGTGATCGGCGGCCGCCAGGTTACGGGCCAGACCCAAGAGCAAGGCAAAGGCATGTTCGGCCGTGCTGGTCGTATTGCCGGCCGGTGTGTTCATCACGACGATCCCCTGGCGTGTGGCGGCCGCCTTGTCGATGTTGTCGGTGCCCACACCCGCCCGGACGATGACGCGCAGGCGGCGGTTGCCCTCCAGGGCCGCTGCATCCAGCTTGACGCCGCTGCGGCAGATGGCGCCGTCGCAGGCCCGCAGTGCTTCGCGCAGTGCGGGCCCGCTCAGGCCCGTGTGAACGTTGTAGCGGATGCCCGCTGCCTGATCCAGGAGCTGCAGGCCCTCCGCGGCAAGTTCGTCCAGGATGATGATATGCGCCATGGTGCTCCTGCGAGTTCAGTGAACGTTCGATCCTCGCGGCACCATATTATCCGAGGGCTTTCCCACGCCAACGCGAGAGAAACTCACGCATATGATCCCGCAACCGCTCGACCCCCTGCTCTGGCATCGCGTTGTAGATCGAGGCACGGATGCCACCCACGCTGCGGTGTCCCTTCAGACACATCAGGTCCTGCGCTTCCGCCTCTTGCAGGAATCGCTGTTGCAATTCGTCCGACGGCAAGCGGAAGGTCACGTTCATCAGGGAACGGCATTCCGGCGCGGCGTGCCCCTGGTAAAACCCCTCGCTCGAATCGATGACCTCATACAGCAAACGGGCCTTCCGTTGGTTTGTCACCTGCATGCCGCTCAGCCCGCCCATCTCGTTCAAGAGCCATTCCGCCACCAGCGACACGACGTAGATCCCAAAGGTAGGGGCCGTGTTGAACAGCGAATTCTCACTGGCGTGGTTTTGAAAACTCAGGTAACTCGGCAGCGACGGGCCGGAACGCTTCAAGAGGTCCTCGCGGATAATGACGACCGTGACCCCGGCAGGTCCGGCATTCTTCTGCGCGCAGGCATAAATCAAACCATACTTGGCCACGGGAATCGGCCGGCTTAGGAAATCCGATGAGGCGTCACAAACGAGCGGTAGCGACCCCACCGAGGGCTCCTCTGGGAACTGCACACCCTGAATCGTCTCGTTCGAAGTGAAATGGACAAACGAGGAATCGGCCGACAGGGACAGGTCACGAGGTTGGGGCAGCGTCGAATAATTCGAGGACTTACCATCCCAGGAGAGTTCGGGCACCGACAGTTTACGGGCCTCATCATAGGCCGCCTTGCCCCACGTTCCCGTCACGATGTACGAACACTTCGCCCTGGGACCAGCCAGGTTCATGGGGATCATGGAGAACTGCAGTCGCGATCCCCCCTGCACGAAGAGGACACGATAGTCCTTGGGAATGCCGAGTAATTCGGTCAGCCGCGAGGTCGCTTCTCCGAGGATATCGAGGAAAATCGGTTCCCGATGGCTGACCTCCAGGATCGACATGCCGCTGCCTCGCAGCGAAAACAGTTCGTCGCGGATCGTCCGCAGAACGGGCTCTGGCAGCACGGCAGGGCCAGGCGAGAAATTGTAGACGCGTTCGGTCATCGTCGTTGTCATGGTCGAGGCGATTCCTGGATGGACGGGGTACACCGCGGAGAACAAGGCAGGAACGGACGCGTCCTGATTCTAGATCACTTTTTCCGATTTGGGGACTCCACGTCCCTTGGGCCGCGCACGGATCCAAGGAGCGTTCTGGAAGATGGCCGTGGAAGTCCGGTGATGGAATGGATGGAGACCTGCCCGAGTGTGCGAGGACCGGGGTGAGGGATGGGGAGCCCTTCCCTTGTCGCGGGGCCGGACGCGTTCGAACTCACTCGAGTCCTATCGCGCGACGGGGCCGTTCGGCGCGGTACCCAGTTGGGTTGCCGGAGGAGACACAGGCGGGACTTGCGCCGTGGCCGCCACGGCTCCTTGCTGCAGGACGGCGATGCGATCGCCAACACCTGGCTGGAACTGGTTGAGTTGATATGCCTGCTGGTAATTCGACAGGGCCTGCGCGAGCTGACCCTGCTGCTCACGGATTCGACCCAGCGCCGACCAGGCCCGGGAATTGTAAGAATTGATTTGCAACGCGTCGGCCAGAAGCTGGGCGGCCGCGTCCTTGTCGCCAAATTCTTCATGGAGCCGAGCGAGTTCAATACGGGCCTCGGCCGATTGTGGATTCCGCTGTGCCCATCGCTTCAAGAGAGTAAAGGCACTCTCGCTCCGATTGGTCTCGACCAGTAGTGCGGCGAGCCCTCGATAGCACGCCGCATGTTCGGGATTCAGGTCCAGACACTGATGGTACAGTCCCTCGGCCTGGATAAGCGTCGCCTGGTCCCGATTCGCCTTGCCAATGGCGGAATAGGTGGCGGCCAGGTTGTAATAGGCATCCGGATCATTTGGCTTCGCAGCCAGGGCCTTCTGAAAGCTCTGGATGGCCTCGGAATAGCGTCCGGTCTGGTATTGGCGAACGCCGTCGATGTTGCGCCGGTTGGCAGACCAGGAACAGCCCGCCGTCGCCACGAAGATGGCCAGCAGCAATGCACTCGCGTGAGCGCGCTGGCACTTCGTGACCCGATCAAATTCCGACGTGTCCCCGATGATCGAGGATTGACCGAACACCCAAGTCGACCCCTTGGAGGAGTGGGATACCGGGTGGCGACGATACTGAGACCCGCCCCCAGCCGCAAGTCCGGTTGACCCGCGAGTCAGGCTGCTGGCAATGCTGGCGGGTTGGATCGGCAACCCCGCGCGGCCACCCATGGCGCCCCGTCACCCCGGAGTGCCGGCCGCCCCGTATCGTGACGCGGTGCATCAGTGCCGACGCATCCGTTGGCAGATGAGCATGGCCATTTCCAGGGCCTGCTCGTAGTTCATCCGGGGATCGACTTGAGTGCGGTACGCGCGCCCCAGGTCCTGAGCGGTGATTCCCCGAGCGCCCCCGGTGCATTCACTGACATCTTCACCGGTCAGTTCAAAATGGACACCCCCCAAGTAGGTGCCGTGGCGCTGGTGGATATCAAACGCGCATTCGAGCTCCGCGAGGATCCGCGAGAAGTCTCGAGTCTTGTAACCTGCCTCGACGGTTTGCGTGTTCCCGTGCATCGGGTCGCAGCACCAGACGACAGGAATTCGTGTGGCGGTCACGGCGGCGATCATGCGAGGCAGTTCTTTCTCGACTGAGGCCAGGCCCAGGCGATGAATAATCGTCAGGCGGCCCGGTTCCCGCTGCGGATTGAGGATCGCGATCAGGGACGCCAGTTCGTCATCCGCAAAATGGGAGTCAACTTTCACCGCGATGGGGTTGGAGATCCCGCGAAAGTACTCGACGTGGGCTCCGTCCGTCCCTCGGGTCCGGTTCCCGATCCAGGGGAAGTGGGTCGCCAGGTTGTACCAGCCGGTGCGGCGGGGCACGTTCCTCGTCTGGGCCTCTTCGTACGGCAAGTGCAGCCCCTCGTGACTGGTATAGAATTCGACGCGATGGAACTGATCGATGGTCCGCATGCTGACGATCTCGAGGAATCGGATCGATTCGGAGATCTGTTCCACGATGCGATGGTATTCGTGCGCATTGCGCGCATGGCTGACGAAGCCGAGTTCCCAGTTCCCTGGGTTATGCAGGTCGGCGAAGCCCCCGTCGACCAGGCTGCGAATGAAGTTGAGGGTTAGCGCGGCACGCTGATATCCCAGCAGCAAGAGCTCCGGATCAGGGATGCGGGCCTCGGGGGTGAACGTAGGGCGATTGACCAGGTCGCCCCGGTAGCTTGGCAGGGTCACCCCTTCACGCGTTTCGAAATCGGCGCTGCGCGGCTTGGCATATTGTCCGGCGAAGCGCCCCACGCGGATCACCGGTTTGCCGCAGCCGTGAATCAGTACGACACTCATCTGCAGCAGGATCTTCAGCTTGCCCGTGATGAGATCCGGGCAGCATTCGTCAAACGATTCCGCGCAGTCCCCCCCCTGCAGCAGGAACCGCTCTCCGCGAGCCACTTCTGAAAGTTGTCCCTTCAACTGCTCGATTTCCCAGCTCGTCACCAGCGGCGGCAGCGCGCGCAATTGCCGCAGGACAGACTCCAGGTGCTCGCCATCGGGATACACGGGAATCTGCGTAGCCGTCTTGGTGCGCCAACTGGACGGATACCAGGAGCTCATGAAGGTCTCGAAGCCCGCCGAAGGTGACGGCGGAGTCCTATCCCGAGCAGGCCGAATCCGATCATCAGCGAGGCGAGCGGTTCTGGCACGTGGGTGGATATCGCGCCATTGGCGGTTGCGGCACTGAAGGCACTGGTGAACTTGTTGGCGTTCCACAGGCCATAATCGGACCCGTCGACCGACCCGTCGGCATTGAAGTCACCCTGGCACCAGGCGGCCACACTGGTGAACTTGCCGGCGTTCCAGATCCCGAAGTCTGATCCATCCACGATTCCGTCCAGATTCGCGTCCCCCATGGGGTAACCCTTCACGGCGCTCAAGTTGTCCTCTCCGGCATCCCGCAGCCAGGCATCCCGGTCGGCATGGGTCACCAGGCCATCTTCGGTGAGGTCGTAGGCGGGGTTGTTGCCACCCGCTGCGATTTCGGCTGTGATTGCATCGATATCCGCACAACCAATCTGGTTGTCATCGTTGACGTCGGAATCAATGAAGTCCGGACGCAGGACAAACAGCCCGTTCTGGATGTCAGCCACGATCACCGTACCACTATCGAAGAAGGGGTAATTGCCCCACGACCCGTTGAACGAACGGCTGTTGCTGTTGGGATAGGTATCGAAGTACGCCACCTCGGTCAAGTCTGCCGTGGCCGCGTTGTCGATTTTCAAGATCCGAAGGCCGCTGGTGTAATTGGACTGATACACCAGGTTTCCCTTGACGAACTGATTGTGGTCAATGGTCTGCTGTGTCCCCGCGTGGTAACCCAGGTACTGAGGGGCATCGAGATTCGAGACGTCCCAGACGAGTGTCCGCGTGGGACCGGCAAAGTTGGATTCGTCGAACTCGTCATCCATGATGAAATAGTGTTGATCCTCGGTCAGCCAGCCTTGATGTGTGTATCCGCTCTGCGAATACCCGGTTCGGGAGATCTGCGAAGGATTGGACTTGTTGGTGACATCCACGATGGTGAGCGTGTCCTCATTCGAGTTGAACGCGATCTCTCGCCCGGCATAGGTGGCGTCAGGACCCTCGTAGGTGACGACTTGAAGATCATGCGTGTACCCGTCACTGGAAAAGTTGCCGACCGGGACCGGATTGTTCGGCGTGCGAATGTCATAGATGTACATCCCCCCGGCGGCCAGATTGCTGCCGACGACATAGAGGTAGCCGGACTCTTCATTGATCGCCACATTGTGAGCGTTGCGGAATTGATCCCGCACGGCCGTGGCGGTGAACGTCTGCGGAGAAGTAACGCCGCGAAGCTGCCGGAGATCGAAGACCTGCAGGCCATGGGGGCCGTTCTGGTCCGACACGATGTAGGCATGATCCTGGTAGACCTTCATTTCCCGCCAGGCGGAATTGCCAGTACGCGTCGGAAGGTTCCCCAGGTAAACGGCATTGTACGGGTCCGTCACGTCGACGAAGGCCGTGCCGTTCGTCCGTCCAAAGACGGCGTATTCGCGACCTGTAAGGGCGTCCGTCCAGCCCCACAAGTCACTGCCGAAGATGTTGCTGCCAACCCCTCCCAGTTCAGGGATGGACAAGTGCGTTCCCAAATCGATCTTGGACGCAGGAAATGGGCCAGACCCTCCAATACCCTGTGGGGCATAGGCGTCGATGGATTGATTTCCATGACCGAGGACCGTCGACGGCAGCCACAGGGCGAAAAATCCGGTCGCCAGCGTGACGTGCCAGAACCTACGAGCGATATGTTTCATCGACTTGACCTTTTCGCAATTCCGTATGTGTCCCACCGACTACCCGTCGTTCCACAACGCGACCGAAGCCACGGCCGCGGTCCCCTCATTTAACCCCAGCCGAAACCTCCCTGCAACGGGCACACGTCGAATTGCTCAGCCAGTCCTTAAAGGCCCATCCGAAAAACACGCTAGGAAGCCGGACCCCGCCATCGCCCGAACATGCCACAGGGTGACGGGTAGTGCCGTGATCGATTTCCGAACTGCGGATACTCGACAACTCCCGGCCTTCCTGCCCCCTCACCCCGACCCTCTCCCCCATCTCAGCGGACTGGGATGGGGGAGAGGGGGCAGCCTTTCGTAATTCGCGGCAACAAAAATCGGGCACGGCGTTGGGTGAGGGGCAGCGCCGTGACGGATCTTCTACCGCAGATTCCAGAATTCTGCCCCCTCTCCCCCACGCTTCGCGGGGGAGAGGGTTGGGGTCGGGTTGGGGTGAGGGGGTTCTACACATTCGGATCGGCACTGGGTCGACCGGAGACCGGGGTACCCACGTTCCAGGCCGGGTCTTCCGAGAGGCAAGGGATACGCAATCGGAACTCGGCGCCCCCTTCTGGCCGCGTCAGCGCGTCGATGGTGCCCCCATGGCGTTTTGTGATCTGCCAGACCTTGCAGAGGCCGAAACCGAGCCCACGCCCCGCTTCCCGGCCACTAAAAAAGGGGTCGAACAGGTGTTCGGTCACTCGCGGGTCGAGGCCCGGGCCACTGTCGACCAGTCGCACCGAGAGCCAGGTGCGTCCCGTGCCGTCGACCTGACTGTCGGTCAGGATGCGGATCGTTCCCGCATCCCCCACCGCTTCCAGGGCATTGGTACCCAGCGCGTTCAGGGCGACGATCAATTGGACGCGATCCGCCTGCAGGTGCCGGTCCCGATGCAGCAGCACGGGCTCCAGGCTCAGTCGGATGCCTCGCTGTTGTGCGAGCCCTCGCAAATGCTGTAGGAACTCCCGCAGGACGTCATCGACGTCCACGTCCGAGATCTGGAGTGCCGGAGGGCGCGCGAACTGCATCAGGTCGGTGATCATGTCGTGGGCACGAAGGGCTTGTTCCTGAATGGCCGCCAGGTTACGCCGCACGTCCGCACGGTCCTCACGTTTGAGCAGCACCTGGGCGCGCGTCGCGATATTCGCCAGGGGATTATTGATTTCATGGCTGGCGCCGTAGGCCAGTTCCTTCATGGCTGCCAGCTTGGCGTCCCGCAGCGACCGCCGGTACTCGGCTTCCGGCGCCGAGTACCGTACAAGACGCCCTGCGATCGCCTGCCACAGGCGGGACTGCCGAAGGGTCTGCGGGATCCAGTCTCGCCGGGCCTTGCGTAGGACGCGGCGCCAGGGTGTTCGCCGCACCGCAGACCATTCGCGACCCATTTCCACGTCCGGCTGCTCGATCTCGAAGGCCGCCTGGCGACGCGACGGACCCGCGTATTCCTCCGCATGACGGAGGACGATCTGGAGCGCTTGCGGGGATTCCCGGGCAGCCTTGGGGTGCGGATAACAGCGGATCAGCTCGCGCAGCAAGGCGAGCGCCGTGCGGCGAGCTCGCGCGATCTCCGCACGATAGCCATCCGACACGGCCAGCGATTCCGGTGGCTGCACCAGGATCCGCTCTGCCAGGGGCCGACCCAATTGCCCCGCCACGTCGGCCAGCGTGCCACAGGGATCCCACATGCCCCGCTGCTCACAAACCCAGTACACCAAGATCGGGTCCACCAGCAGCTGCCGCTCCGTGCGACATGGCTCTGGCGGGATCTCCTCCTCCACGAACCAACCGAGCAGCAAGTCCATGGTACCCGGACAGAGTGGCAGCAACGCACGCTCGCGCCACGCCAGGGGAGGTAGCCAATACATGGCGTGCTTGCTCACGTCCGCGAGGGTATTTCACCGTGGTGACACTTCGCAGACGTTCGCGACAGATTCAGGCGCCGACCAACTCGAGCTCCAAGAGCTCGCAAACCCGCTCCAGGAGCCGATCCACGTCAAACGGCTTCTGCAGAAAATCGTTCGCGCCCGCTGCCTTCAAGTCTGCCACCCGGTCCTGCTCCACCATGCCCGAGATGCAGATGATCCGCACATTGTCCAGCGTCTTGTCGCTGCGGACCCTTTGACACACTTCCTTGCCGTTGATATCCGGCAACATGACATCCAACACCACAATGTCCGGCCGGAACTCCTTGACCAACATCCCCGCGTCAAACCCGTTGTTCGTCGTCCGGATGTCAAAACGGCCATCCCTGCCGAAAACGTCGACGAGCAGTTCCACCAGCGCCTCGTCATCGTCCACAATCAGCAGCTTCCGCTTGCCGCTGTCCAGGGCGTCTGTCGGAATTCCGTTGTCCTTCATGAACTGAAACAGTTCGTGCCGCGGAATTCGGCGAAAACGACTGCCGGGCACCCGAAATCCCTTCAGCTGACCCGAATCGAAACAGCGAATGATCGTCTGTTGGCTGACCTTACAGATCTTGGCCGCTTCCCCAGTTGTGTACACGGCTTTGGACATGGTCCTACCCTTCCTTAGCCCATGATCGGGACCGGACCCAGAGCACCGACCCAGGGGCCGTCAATGGCCCAACGAATGGGTCGAGGTGCCAGTCCCAAGCTCCCTCGGTTTTCAATCTTCCATGACAATCGCAGTCGCTTTAGGTCTCCTGCGACACGCAGTTTGGCAGCCCATCGAGGATTGCTTATCCTTCCTGAACTTGCCAAACACGTCGAATTATACTGAACACGGGGCCCCCGTCAAGATCGAAGCATTCTGCGTAAACTGATGTCGTGCAAGGATTTATCGCAATTGGGGTCCAGTTGGCTGTTCGAAAGGCGCTTCGCCCTGTCCCCCCAATCGCCGGATTCGACCAGACTCGTGGCCACGGAGATCACGGCACGCGACGGCCGGAAATCGACACCACTCGATCGTAATCTCGCTCTGCCACTGGCCACGCATCCGCACCCCCGCAAGAATATACCGAATGCCATACGGTGCTCGACCACCGTGACATCGCGTCAAGAATCCTAACCCATTTTTTGGAGAATGAACAATGTCCGATACGGCGCAAATGGAAACTGCCTGTGCGATGCCCAAGCCCCAAGCGGAACATGAGCGATTGAAGCCGTTTGAAGGAAAGTTCCGGTCGGAGGTCAAGTTGTGGATGGGACCTGCTGACCCGATCGTGTCAACGGGAATCATGATGAATTCGCTGGAACTAGGTGGGCTCTACTTGCAGCAGGACTATCACGGCGATGCCGTGGAGGGCCCGTTTCCAAGTTTCGAAGGAAGGGGCTTTTGGGGCTTTAATACGACTACCGGACAATACGAAGGGTTCTGGATCGACAATGCCTGCACTACGATGCAGACCGAGCGCGGTAACGTGGACGCCAGCGGCAACGTGTGGGTAATGCGGGGCGAGATGATTTGCCCCCAAACGAAGCAACCGTTCTCGAAGCGTTCGGTGATCACCCTGGTGGACGCGGATCATCACTGCATGGAGGCGTACTTCACCGGGCCGGACGGGCACGAAATGAAGACGATGGAAATCCGCTACGAGCGGATTGCGTAGTTCGCTGGGACGTTCCGCGGGCCGACCGGAGTTTCTAGCTCCGGTCGCGGTCGAGGTGTGCCATCAGCAATACCAGGTCCGCGGGAGTAATGCCGCTGATGCGTGCGGCCTGCCCCAGATCGGTGGGTCGAATCCGTGCGAGCTTCTCCTTGGCCTCGGCCCGCAAGTGAGTCAATTGCTGAAAGTCGATGGAGCTGGGGATTCGCTTGCTGGCCAGCCGGCGCTGACGCTCCACGTCCGCGTCCTGGCGGCCGACGTATCCGGCGTATTTCAAGTCGTATACCACTTGTTCGCTGACGTCCCGGGGCACTTGGGCCAGTAACGGGAATCTCGCCACCAGGTCGTCCCACGTCACCTCCGGGCGGCAGAGAAACTTGGCCGCGGGCATGTCCTCGCAGCGGCATTGCTGGAGCAGGCCTCGCGTGGACTCGATGCGGGATTCCTTCTCGGTCAGTCGCTGGAGTTGTTCGCTGGTGACCAGGCCCAGTCGAGCGGCCAGGGGTGTCAGGCGCCGGTCGGCATTATCCTGTCGCAGACGGAGTCGGAATTCGGCGCGGCTGGTGAACATGCGATAGGGTTCGTCGACCCCTTTGGTAACGAGGTCGTCGATCAGGACGCCCAGATAGGCTTGATCACGGCCCAGGACCAACGGCTCGCGCCCGGCCAGCGTCAAGGCCGCGTTGGCCCCTGCGATCAAGCCCTGGCCGGCGGCTTCTTCGTACCCCGTGGTGCCATTGATTTGCCCTGCCAGAAACAGGCCCGCGACGGCCTTGGTCTCGAGCGACGGCCAAAGCTGGTCGGGTGGGCAATAGTCGTACTCCACCGCGTACCCATAGCGCATGATCTCGGCATGTTCCAGGCCGGGAATCCATCGGAGGATCTGGTCCTGGACATCCCTGGGAAGACTGGTACTGATTCCATTGACGTAGAACTCCCAGGTGGAACGCCCTTCGGGTTCCAGGAAGATCTGATGGCGATCCTTCTCTGCGAAGCGAACGACCTTGTCTTCGATCGACGGGCAGTACCGGGGGCCGTTCGAGTGGATCTGTCCGCTGTACATCGGCGCCCGATGGAGGTTGGCCCGAATGCAGTCATGCACGTGCTGGTTGGTGTAGGTGATCCAGCACGGAAGCTGATCCACGGCCAGGTGTTCCGTTGCGAAAGAGAAGGGCGATGGCGGTTCGTCCCCCGGTTGTTCCTCGCAGCGGTGGAAATCGATCGTGCGACCATGCAGGCGAGGGGGCGTTCCCGTCTTGAATCGTGCGAGACGGAATCCGAGCGACTGCAGGCTGCCGCTGATTCCCCGCGACGTTCCCTCCCCTGCCCTGCCCCCCGGTGTCTGGACTTCTCCGGTGTGCATCAGGGCCTGCAGGAAGGTGCCCGTGGTCAGGACCACGGCGCGGCAGCGGTAGATGGCATCGCCGCGGACGCGCAGGCCCGTGATGCGGGGCGTTCCCTCGGCCGACGGCTCGGACAACAGTTCCTCGACCGTCTCCTGCCGCAGAGTGACATTTTTTTGGCACTCGACGAGCCGTTTGATTTCCTGCTGGTAGGCCTTCTTGTCGGCCTGGGCCCGGGGGCTGTGCATGGCGGGTCCCTTCCGCCGATTCAGCATTCGGAACTGGATCCCCGTGGCGTCGATGGCACGCCCCATGATGCCACCCAGGGCATCGATCTCCCTGGCGATTTGCCCCTTGGCCACGCCGCCAATGGCCGGGTTGCAGCTCATCTGGCCCACGGTATCGAGATTCGTGGAAAGGAGCGCCACGCGCGCGCCGAGGCGGGCAGCGGCCAGCGCGGCCTCGGTACCGGCGTGCCCCGCCCCGACCACCACCAGATCGAATTGCGAGTCCTCACAAGCCATCCGGCGTACTCATCGAACCCGTGACGTACGTTGCGAAGCGAAGATCCCGTCGAGTTCCGACAGGATGCACTGTTCCTCAGGGGAGATCTTGGCGCCGAGTCCCAGAAAGCCACCGGCCGCCAAGGCGACATCCCTCGCCCGTCCGAGCAGTCCGCGTTGCAGGGCCTCGCGATCGTCCGCGGACACGACATTCAGCAGGGCGGCCACATAGTCGTTCCAGCAGCGGACCAATTCCGGTTCCGGTTCCGTTTGCAGCCATGCCACCAGCCAGTGGTAACCTGGACTGTCGGTGGAGAGTCCACTATCGACGGAGGCCTGGAGGATGGCATCTCGTTCGAGATCATTCAGGGCGCCGTCTGCCCAGGCGATGCGGACCAAGGGGACCAGAGACAGGGCGGCAACGGTGGCGGCCTGCATGTCGAGATCGATCAGGCGGTCGAGCAGTTTCTGGTCCGAGATCCCCGACGCGCGGGCCAGCTCGTTGCGACGCGCTTCCAGAATGGCTTCGCGTTTCAGCCGTTCCAACAGCTCCATGTTCCGGTGCCGGAAAAACGATTCCTCCAGCGCGCGGCGGCGGTCCGCCAGAAAATCTTCGGACATAGTTCGTGGCTCCCACTCCGGATGGTGTCGGGCCTGACGTCCCGGCACCCCTTCGAGTATAGCAGTGGCCTTGCGGCCAGGGGAATCGACGACGACGTCGCCTACCTCGGGAATCGGGATGGCCCGGCGGCCACCGGATGACGGGCTTGGCGACGCGTGGATCGGTTCGTCCCCGCGCGGATTCTGGCCACGGGTGTGGCGCAGTTCGCAGGACGCTGCCGTTACCCTGCCGCTCGCCCGGCCGCCGGCTCCGGAAGGCGAAACAGCCCGAAGATCTCCTTCTGCGACAATCCCATGCGACCTGCCTGGTGCGTCTGCGCCAGGATCGTGTCGAACAGTTGCCGCTTTTCCTGGAGAATCTCGTGGATTCGCTCCTCGATGGTGTTTACCGTCAGGAATCGCGTGACCGTGACGGGACCACAGGCCCCGATACGGTGGGCGCGATTGATGGCCTGGTCCTCAACGGCGGGGTTCCACCATCGATCGAACAAGAAGACGTAACTGGCGAACTGCAGGTTGAGTCCCACACTGCCGGCGCCATACGTCATCAGCAGCACGTGCCGCTGCGGATTGTGCTGGAATTCGCGCAGCACCCCTTCACGCTGTTTGGGGGAAACCTGCCCGTGGAACTCCAGCGGGTGAAACTCTGCGAGCACCTCTTTCAACCGTTCCAGGCTGCGGACCCATTGACTGAAGACCAGGGCCTTCTGCCCGCTGGCTGCGATTTCCTCCATGTCCGAGAGGAGCCGGTCCCGCTTGGTGCTCTCGCCGGTCAGCGGATCGAAATTACAGATCTGTTTCAGTCGCAGAACCAGTTCGAATACGTGGTGGACCGTCAGTTCGGCCCCCAGTTCGGCAAGCCGCACGACCCCTTGAGATTCGGCCAGCTCATAGGCGGTGCGCTGATTCCGCGAGAGTTCCACGCATGCCTCGCGGATCAATTTCGGTGGAAGGTCCTGCAGAACGGAGCACTTGGTACGGCGAAGAATGTAGTCACCCGCTGCGCGTCCCATGCTGCGGGGGGAGAGCTGAGGCGACAGGTAACCGGGGGACAGGAATTCGAAGATGCCCAGCAGGTCCTCCGCGCGGTTCTCCACGGGGGTGCCCGTGAGTGCCCAGCTGCGGGATCGGCGAATCGAACGGACGGCCTTGCTGGTGGCGCTGCCGCGGTTCTTCACGCGCTGGGCTTCATCGAGAACGACCAGGTCGAAGGCCGCGTCGCGGGCAAGGAACGCGTGGTCCCTCAATACGACTTCATAATTGGCCAGCTTGACGGGAGCAGCCACGTCCAGCCACTGCCACTGCCGTTTTTCCTGCGAGCCCTCGATGACCACCAGAGGCAGCTCGCCAGCCCAGGCCGCGAACTCACGCTGCCAGTTGGGGACGAGCGGTTTCGGACACACCATCAGGACCGTCTTGATTTCTCCCGCGTGAAGAAGCATGCGGATGGCGGTGATGGCCTGCATGGTCTTTCCCAGGCCCATTTCGTCCGCCAGGATGGCAGCCACGCGCGGGTAAAGAAATGCGATGCCGTCCCATTGGAATGGGAACGGCTGGAACGGCATCGTCAGTGCTTCCGACGAAACGAGGGATTCCAAGGGAGGCTGCAGCAGATAATACAGCCGATCGGAAAGCTTGATGACATCGGCTGGCGGGCGTACGCGGGCCGGTTGCGTCGAGCGCGTGGAGCCCTGAGTCGCAAGGGCCGGTGGCGTGGGGACGGATCCCTTCCGTGGTGAGGATAGGGGGGCCGCCTGTTGCGCAATCATTCCGGCCGGTGGTGGGAAGACCATGCCTCGAACTGCCGGGGGTACGATCACGGGAAACGAAGAGGTCACACCGATTCGCAACGGGCGGACCAGGTCGCTCGACCAAGACGAATCGACCTTAATGCGGACGTGCCGCCGCAACGCAGCATCCAGGCCAGACGGATAGATCGCAGGCCACGCGTTCAACTGGCCAGGGGGAGGGACGTGCATGGCTGGGAACTTCGCGGTTGAATCGTCTCGTCGATGGCGTCCCGCAATCGCTGAAAGGGTTCGTACAGATCCAGCCTGGGCCAGTCGGCCAGGCATTGCAACGCGGACGACAGATCGCTGGCATGCCGAGGCTCCACGCCGCAGCGGGTTCCGTGCCAGCACTCCACTTCCAGCCCCAAGGTGGGATCGACGGGCCCCGCCATCGGCCCACTCACCAGTCCCTCCATCGCGGCGGACACGGTACGCTCTTTCGGGAGAACGTAGAGCAGCGGTGACGACCATTGATCGCGTGCCGCTAACAGGTCGGGGACATCGGCGAACGTCACGCTCAATCGGCTTCGGGCGCGATGGAGCAGCGTGACGCCAATCTGCTCCCCCCACAGGAAAGGACGCAGCGTCGAACCGTAGAGAATGACTTGGGAACGGTTCGGCTGCACGGGTGAGGTGCAGTGAAACTCCAGCGGGCGTCCCCGAGGATTCAGGACCAACAGCGCGCCGACGACGCCCCCCCCCGGCGGTGCCTCTACGACCGACAGGAATCCCAAGGCTTCGTCGCCGGCCACACCATGGCTGCTCATGTTCGTGCCCGGCAAGAAGCGGAAGGAGTGAATCGAGGAGGCGACGGGTTACTCCTGGCTTCATCGGATGGAGGGCGCGATGCACTTGAAATCGTTCCGAGTGTCCCTCTTCGCCCTGGTGTGGCGCATGCATCGCAGTCCGACCACGGCCACACGATCGATCGGGTTGTCAGAGGATACCTAACCCGCAAAGCTTGACAACCGCGACAATTGCCCGCAACCGAATCCACGCATCCACTCTCCTCGCGAACCTTTCGCGGCAGGCAAACGCTGCGGGTAGATCATTGCCAATGCCCGCTGTCAAGTCGTCGTGTGCGCAGAATTTGATGCGATGTTGTGATGGCGAAAAAGGGCGCATTCATCGTCGTGCGAATGGTGGACAGGCAATCCAGGGGGTGGTTATACTGCTAGGTGGACTGGTTGAATGGAATTCCGACGCGGCGAGGAGAAGCAATCACCATGGCCCTCAATCCGAACCATAATCCGTACTTTACGCACATCGATGTATCGGCGCAGTCGACGTCGGCGAACCATGCGCCGGACATCACGTCCAATGATGTCGCGACCTTGCTGAAGAACTTGATCCAAGAGCAAAGGCGGCAGACCGGGTTGCTGGAAGAACTGGTGCAGCAGTTGGGTTCTGCCCAGCGGCAGCGAGCCAGTGAACTGGGACAGTGGAAGGATGCCAATCCAAGTCTCTCGCGGCAGTGCCGCGAGGCGGCCGAGGCGCTGGGTACCGTCCAGACCGAGTTCATCCGGCATCTGACGGAGGAGATCAATGATCACTCCGACGCGTACCTCGATGGCGAATTCCTGCTAAACGAGTTCGTCGACCGATTCGGGCCGCGGCTGGCCCACCTGAATGGCGTGTTGCAAGTGCTTTCGCAGCTCTCCAGCGCTGCCCAGACCTCGGGGGCTGCCAGCTGATATCCGCTGCGCGGGGGCCCCTGAGAACAGGTGATTGAGGACTCCCCGCGTGGATCCTTTCTGAGCAACTCCCGTCGGAGTTTTTGCCGTGTCCGCCAGGCAACCTGCCGAGACCTCGATCGTTCAAGCTCGAGAACGCCTTGATGAGCAGGTACGACGGCTCATGCACTGGCACTTTCACGAGCAGACCGGCAGTCCGTTCTGGTTGGAGAAACGATCCCAGTTGCCGTTGGATCCGCTCCGCGACGTGCATGGTTTTCAGGATCTGGCCAAGTTCCCGCCGTTCGAGGACGAGTGGTTGCGCGGCGGGCCGGTTCGCCGCTGGGTGCCGCGTGGACTCGCTCATCAACCAACCTATGTCTTCGAGACCGGGGGTACCACGGGCATTCCGAAGAGCCGTGTGGTGATCAACGACTATCGACTTGACTATGAGTTATTCAGCGACACCTTGCCCGACGCATATTTCCCGCGTGGCGCGAACTGGCTCATGTTGGGTCCGTCGGGGCCGCGCCGACTGCGCTTGGCGGTCGAACATCTCTGCCAGTTTCGTGGCGGCATTTGCTTTTGTATCGATCTCGATCCCCGTTGGGTCATCAAGCTCATCAAGAAGGGCTGGATGGAGCACCTGGAGGCGTACAAACAGCATTGCATCGAACAGGCGATCACGATCCTGACCGCGGGGCACGAGATCAAGTGCATGTTCGGGACTCCCAAATTGATTGAGGCCTTGGCCTTGGCACTTGAGGATCGTCAGTCGAGCATCCCCGCCATGGGGATCACCGGGATCTTCTCCGGGGGAACCGAGTTTACTCCGCAGTGGACCCGTTACTGCATGGAAGAGTTTCTGGGAGGTCCACCCGAGGTCAACGGCGTTTACATGACCCCGACTTACGGGAATACCCTCATGGGACTGGCCTGCAGCAAGCCGGTCACGAAAGAGGATGGGTACAAGATCACGTATTTTGCTCCCCAGCCCCGCGCGGTCATCGAGGTCGTGGATTTCGATGACTCCCGGCAGCAAGTGGCCTACGGGCAGACGGGCCGAATCAAACTCACCACCCTCACGGACGAGTTCTTTGTCCCGGGGTTTCTGGAACGCGATGAAGGGGAGCGGGAACCGCCCGACGAACGGTTTCCGTGGGACGGAGTGAGCGGAGTACGGCCGTTTCATGCCCTGGCGGCGGAAACCACGGTGGGTGTCTATTAGGCTGTCCCCCGCGCTTGTCTAGTTTTCCAGATTGACCCGTTGCCAAGGGTTCGGTAGTCTCACGGACGCCCGGTAGCCAGTGCTCGTCCAATCGCCGAGAAACCCCGGGTGGGCGGGATCGCCAGCATCTCGGCTCGACAAGCGGATCGCCAAACAGACGTCGTCGCCGCGCCAGGCATTTGCGATGAGAATCCAAGAATCTTTGGGGAGAACGATCGTGCGGAAGCTAGCTGCAGCTGTCCTGGTAGTTGGGTCACTCGGTGCCGCGACATCCTGGTCGACGCCACCCAGCGAATCGTTGTTGCCTGCCAGTACCAAAGGGTATGTGGCCATCCCGAACATCACGCAGTTGATGGATGCCTGGTCCCAATCGGAAGTGGGAAAGTTGTTTGCCGACCCTGCCCTGGAGGCCTTCTCCAAGGACCTCGAACTGCAGTTGAACGAACGATTCGGCCTGACGGGCGTCCGTGTCGGAATCACGTGGGATGACCTTCGATCGGTTTGCGCCGGTGAGGTCTGCGTGGCCTTTGCGGGGACCGATGACCCGGCACAACGCCATTCGATCATCGCGCTGGCGGATGTCACCGGCAAGGAAGAAGCCGTAACGCAATTGATGGCCCGCGTCGAATCCTCGATGACCAAGCGGCAGGCCACCGTTCGTCGCGAAACCTGGGGGGACACACCCGTAACGATCTACACGGTCCCCGTGACCCAAGGGGGCAAGGCTACGTTTGAAGCGGTCCTGTTCATGATTCAGGATACGTTTGTCGCCGCCGACCATCCCAAGGCGGCTCGCGATGTCATGACGCGCCTGCAGGGGACGAATCCTCAGCCGGGTCTCGATCGCGTCCGGGCGTTCCAAGCATGCATGCAACGCTGTGAGAAGGAAGCCAATGGCCTGGCACCGCATGTCCGCTGGTTTGTCGAGCCGTTGGGTTACGCCGAACTTGCCCGCGATGCTGCCGGCGGCAAACGCCGCCGTCGCACTGACTACATCAAGGCACTCCGCAAGCAAGGCTTTGACGCCGTGGAAGGGGCAGGTGGTTTCGTCAACATGATGGAAGGACCCTACGAAATCCTGCAGCGGGCCTTCCTCTACGCACCCCCGGTGCCCGGCGCGGGGAAGCACCGCTTTCGACTTGCCGCACGGATGCTGAATTTCCATGAAGTCGAGGACCTGACCGTCGAGCCCTGGGTACCCGCCAATATCTGTTCGTATTTCTGCGCCACGTGGGGGATCCAGGAATCGTATCAGTTCATTGGCACCCTGGTCGATGAAGTGGCTGGAGATGAAGGCTTCTGGGAAGACCTCAAGGAGAGCATCGAGCTCGATCCCAACGGCCCGCAAATCAATCTCGACAAGGACATCATGGCCCATTTCGGAACACGCGTCACCGCCATCACCGATTTCCAGATGCCCCTGGAGACCAACAGTGAGCGGTTTCTCGTGGCGATCCAGTTGACGAACCCGGACGCGATGAAGAAGAGCATCGCCAAGGCGCTCTCCACCGACCCGCATGTGCGGCGGATCGAAGTGGATGGCGGCCATGAGATCTGGGAGATCTTGGATGAAGCCGAAGAAACGCCCGGTCTGGAACTCGATACGGGAAGCGAGTTCGATCTGGGGATCGACGAAAACTATGCGGAAGAGGAAGAGGATGAAGTCAATCCGTTCCTGGCCAATGCCGCCCTGGCTGTTGTTCGAGGGCACTTCCTGGTCGCCTCGCACGCGGACTTCATTCGCGAAATCATCGCGCGGACCAGCGACGCGCCGTCCCTGGCCAATGAAAAAGACCTGCAACGCGTTCGGCAAGCCCTGCAGGCCATCGGCAGCAACGAATCGTCTGCAGAAGGGTTCGCGCGGGCTGCCGAGCAACTGAAGGTCAGTTACGAACTGGTTCGGCAAGGAAAGATGCCCGAATCCGAAAGCCTGGTGGGGAAGTTCCTGAATGAGTTCCTGGTGACGAACGAAGCCGACGGAAAAAGACAACAGCGGTTGGATGGCAAGAACCTGCCAGACTTCTCGCTCATTCACGATCGACTTGGCACGTTGGGAATGTATGTTAAGGCCGAGGAGGAAGGTTGGTTCGTCGGTGGTGTGGGGCTGGCACCCGTGGTAGCCCGCAGTGCTCAAGCGGCCGCTCCGCAAGAGTCGGTCGAGCCCCAGGTGGAAAACGAGAACAAGACCCCCGTCGAGACCGCGGCAGCCCCCAGGCCCTGACACTCAACGCTCCGCTCACCAAATTCCCGCCCCCTCTCCCCCGTCCCAGTCCGCTGGGATGGGGGAGAGGGCCGGGGTGAGGGGGCAGAAACGTCGGAAATTTTCGAGGATTCACGGCTTGGAATTCGGCGACGGCGTTGCCCCTCCCCCGTGCCGGCCGCGGCACCGCCATCGCGGATGTCACGCAGTTCGCTGCCAGCGACAGGGTAAGATTGACCACGACGCGCTGCGTGAATCTTTGCGCCTCAAGCACGGGCGCGATCGAGCAGCTTCATGGGCACTGGCGTGGGCTCGTTCTGCCGTGAACTACGGACTTCCGCCCGGTTTCTCGCTGACGATCCGGGCCCAGAACGGATGTTGCCTGTCCCCTCGAGTGCGGGCATCTTCGAGCAAGACTTCGATGCTCGGCTGCAAGCGGCGCGTCATCCGTTTGCCATTGATGAATACCGTGACGCCCGCTTCGAAATCGACCATTTCCGGGCTGGCAAAGGCCGCCACGCGATGGGCCTTGGCGGAAACGTAGATGGCATGGCTTTGACGGACACTCCCTTTAATGGGCAGCGGTCGGGCCGCATCCTTGGATGGCCATGTCGCGGGATCGATGATGGATCGCGGGGATAGACCGTCCAGTTCCACGTACCAGAAAAAACTGTCCCACGTCCGGCGCGAGACCACGCCAAATTCGTCAGGGAAAAAGTCACGGCGATGCAGGGCCATCCAGCGGAAGATTCGCTGGATCTCGTCGGAAAAGTGCTCGTGACCGCGCCCACGATATTCTACGATCATCGTGTCGAAGCCCGTGGCATGCAGGTAGCGGTTGAATTCCGACGAGTTAATCTCCACCCGTCGCAAGTCCTTTTCGCCGGCCACGAAATACAAGGGAACGTAGCGCGCGTTGGGCCAGTAGTGCTGTATATAACGGGGTGCATCGGGCCGGTCGTGTTGCGCCGCGGCCGCAATGGGAATGACGCCCGCCCAGAGGTCGGGATGTGCCAATCCAATGTCCCAGGCGGCGTCACCCCCTGACGAATGGCCGCTGAGAAAGACTCGGTCCACATCGATGCTGAATTGCTGGCAGGCATCCCGCAAGGCAAACAAGACCGCGGCATGCTCCCGCGCGCTGTACTGATAGGCCCTGGCCTTCGCACGTGGCCAGACGGGCGCGATGACAATGTAACCGTGCCGCGAGGCCTGGCCCAGTCGCATCCGAAGCTTCGGGTCATACGGACCCGCCCACCAGTCAATCTGCATTTCGGGGGAGGAGCCCACGGCGTGCAGGGTGACGATCGCAGGGTAGCGCTTGGTTCGATCGTATTCCGGCGGCAATTGGACCCAGTACTTCACCGGCTGGTCGGGTTGGAACCCCGCCACCTCGCAGGGGATCATTCCCGCGATTCCCGGATCGGGCACGTCCACTTCGGAAGGGGCTTGCGGACTGGGGGCTCGTGGCGGAGCCAGTGCAGCCACCACTTTCGCCAGCCATTCTGGAGCCGCCCCTTCTTCGCTTTCCAGCGTCTTCAGCAACCGCTTCCGCTCAGCCGCATCGCCGGATGCCAGGTAGGTCGATGCCAGTTCCCGAACCTGCAAGAGCGACTGCGCTAAGGTCATGCTGTCCCGTGCCGAGCCTGCCGTTAGCCAGCCACTGATCGCCAGGGCCAGTCGCTTCTGATCGTCGAGCCCGGTGTCCCCCTGAAGACGCATGTATTCCGTGAACCAAGGCAGGGTATGGGGACTGAGCTCGGCCAGCATCTCGTCCAGGATACCTTGAACCTTCGCCTGTGCGGGTCCGGCCGGGACCTTCTCCTTCTGCGCCGTGAGCAACTCGCGGACCTTCTCGATCCCTGACGTCATTTGCTGGCCACCCTCGGCCAGCTCCTGGATCTCGGCCAAGGTCTCCACCGGCACGCCATCCGTAGGAATACTTGCCAAGAGCTGAGCCGCCAGGCGGAATTGCCCTGCGTCTCGCCTCAAGCGAATCTCGTCCATCTGCTGTCGAGCCCGCAACAGCTGCAATTGTCGAAGCTGGTCCTTCAGGTCGCTCAGCTCTGGAAACTGACCGATGGCCAGCGTCAGTTCTTCCTCGGCTTCGCGGTACCATTCCGCTTGCAAATACAGCCGAACGGCCTTCAGTCGTTCATCGGGCTTGTCTTGATCCAGTCGATATCGCAGCATGGCCACGATCTGATCCCGCGGGATCGAGGAGGTCGCCACCCGCATGTCCCAGGCAAAGGCATTGCTCGTCTGAAGCGCCTCGATGCGGGCGAATACCGGACTGAGTTCCGTGATACCCTGTACAATTTCGAGCCGTCCTCGGTCGGATTGCAACGGAAACACCCGACGCCCAAATTTGTCAAAAGGGGTCGGCTCCCCAGCGGCGGATCCCAACAGACCCAGGCCGCGGCCCGACGTGGTTACGGGTTGTTCCAGCTTAATGAGCTCCAGCTGCTCGACATCCGGCTGACGGCTTTGCAGTTGATACTTGGAGAAGAATGTCCGGCGGAGACCATCGTCCACAAACTGAATCAGCTTGACGTCGACCGAACTGCGGGCACCGGTAGGCGATAAGGCGTCACTGCCCAGGCTGGAAGTCTCACCAAATGCCCCCTGGATTTCCATTCCGTTCTTGAGCGTGACGAGCTCGCCGCGAGCCGTTTCCACGAGCCCGTGCGCGAGGACGCAGGCACCCAGCACCATGCGCCAGAACGCCTTGATTCCATTCGTCGAGAATTGGTCCGGGATCATGTTGCCTTCATCTGAACGTCGAACCCGAGCTTCGTCAATGTCGCCTGAGTTCACTCGAGTTTCCCACGTCGAGCCGATGCGAAATGCCGAAGCCCCCACACTGCGCCCTCTCTCCCCCATAACGGAGGACGTGCCATGATCCCGGGAGGGTGGTCAGTGCGGAAACTTGGAATACCCCTCCCCTCGCTGCGCTCGACCCTCCCCAAGGGGAGGGCCGCACATCCGTTGGCTGCCCTGGTTCATTGGCCATGCGGGGGCCAATAGAATGAAAATAGCCAGGCCAGCGGGTTTCGACAATTCGCCGCCTGCGTCGTCGAATCCTGCCACGGGAGTACTCCATGCCTTTGCGAGCCCTGCGATTCCTGGTGTTCGGATTACCCCTGGGCATGGCGGTGTTTGCCGTACTGATGGGTACCGCATCCCTTGCCAGGCTTTCCCTGGATGATGGCGCAAGCACCTTGCTAAATCGCCTGGCGCTCGTGGTGGTGGTGCTGACCATCACCGACGCGTTGTTGCTGTTGACGGTCCTCGGCGTTCGTGCACTGCAGGAGGGAGATGGGGGCGAGCCGCGAGGGACATCGACAGAATCCGATACAGAGGAAATGGATCCGCATGACTGACGTGGAATTTGTCTGTCCGCACTGCGACCAGCGTTTCCGCGCGTCGGCCAGTCGCATTGGACATCCGTTGCGGTGTCGTAGCTGTCAGCGGGTGGTTCACGTTCCCACACTGGAGGCGGCGGCCGTGCAGATGGCGGAGCGACAATCGCGTCGCCATCGGAGCGAATTTCAGGAATTCCGAGTACGAGACGACAACGAGTCGGTGGACGATGCGTGGGAATTCGATCCGGGACTGACGTCGCTGGCCGGAGGCGTGGGACGCGTCGGGCGGCGCTGGTTCGTTGCCAGTGGGTTGCTCGCCGCCGGCTTGGTCGCCTGGATGGCGTTTCGAGTCGGTTTCCGCTGGGGCGGGTGGCACCTGGGGGAATCACAAACTGGCTTCCGCGCCGGGCTTTGGACATGTTCGGGACGTGTTGAGCTCGTTTCCAGCCGGCGGCGCAAACGACGCAAGTCCGTGGCAACGGGGCCCCTGCTGGTGGTCGCGTGGCCGCAATGGTCCCAACTGGAAGAGCGGATCCCCTCCGCGGTCATGGCGTCGGACGCTCGTGAGACTTCCGAACAGCGGTCCGCCATCCGCGCGGTCGAGCTGATCGGTGGTGCCGTGGCCTGGTGCGACTCGCAGGGAACGTTTGCGTTGCGGCTGCTGGCCGAGGGGCCATTTGAACTCCTGGTGGTGTGCGATGACCAGGGATCGGAGTCGCAGCCGTCGCGCAAGGACCTCGCCCGGATCGGCCGCCTGTTCGTGCCGGCCTATGATCTGGTGGCTCGGCACGTCTATCATTTGGAGACGACCCGCTTGCGCAGGGAACGCCCGGTAACGGTTCGAGTGGAGATCGAGTGAGTCGATTGCGGGATTGCCCTGACTGAGGAATTGTTTATTCGTCCCAGTAATACCTGACGCGTTATGCCGATCCCGCAACTCCATCGCCGAGCCCCCGACGATCACAAAGGTACGTTCGGCCACGTCCTGATCGTGGGAGGCCGTCCCGGTCTGGCAGGCTCGGTGGCGCTGGCCGGCATGGCCGCACTGCGATCCGGTGCAGGACTCGTGACCGTGGCCACGCCGAGCTCGTGCCAGCCCGGCGTTGCTGCTTACGAGCCCTCGTACATGACCTTCCCCTTGCCCGCTGCCCCGGACGGAGGTATGGGGCACCATGCCATTCCGATCCTGCTCGAATTTGCGCAGCGATGCAGCTGCGTCGCCGTGGGGCCAGGGATGGGAACTTCCGAATCAGCGCAGGCAGTAACGCAAGCGCTTTATGAACGGCTCACGTGTCCCATGGTCGTCGACGCCGACGGACTCACGAATCTCTCGTTCGATCGCGAAGCCATTCCCCGGCACGCCGGCGCGCGGATCCTCACGCCGCATCCCGGTGAGTTTCGCCGCCTCGTCGGAGATGACTCGCTGGACGTGGCCGCCATGCGGCAGCGGGGGCCACAGTGGGCCGCAGACCAAGACGTGTGCCTGGTACTCAAAGGGCATCGCTCACTGGTCACCGATGGAGTGCACACCGAGAAAAACGAGACGGGGAACCCAGGCATGGCCACCGGCGGTTCGGGCGATGTGTTGACGGGCATTGTCGTGGCATTGCCAGGGCAAGGCATGTCGCCTTGGGACGCCGCGCGGCTCGCCGTGCACGTACATGGTCTGGCAGGTGACCTGGCGGCCGACACCCTGGGGATGGTGTCCCTGATTGCCAGCGACCTGGTGCGGTTCCTGCCGGAGGCGTTTCGGCGTGTGTCTGCCCACTGACTTCGGCATGGTCCCTGCGCGGGGGCGATATCGAGGAGCCACCTGCGTTACGGTCCGGCGTGCAGCACCGAGCTTCATGGAAGACAGCCCTTCGCATAGGATGCTCCATACCCCGGGCTCCATCTGGAGAATCATGCGTGCGATTGATTGAGCGTCTGGAAGAGGTCGACGCATCCATCCATGGCGGGGCCTTGACCATCGGGAACTTCGACGGCGTACACCGCGGTCACGCGGAGATCGTGCGACGACTCTGCGAATCTGCCCGATCCCTATCACGCCCCTCCGTGGTCTTGACGTTTGATCCCCATCCAGCACGCATTCTGCGCCCTGAACAGGCACCGCCTCCGTTGACGTGGCTCCATCGAAAGGCCGAACTCTTATCGGAACTTGGCGTGGATGTCATGATTGCCTGCGCCATCGATCGAGAGTTCCTGCAACGGACGGCACAGGAGTTCTTCGAGACGATCGTAAGGCGAGCGGTCCGGGCTCGTGCCCTGGTGGAAGGTCCGAATTTCTACTTTGGGCACAACCGAACCGGGGATGTGAAGCTCCTGGCGCAGCTTTGCCGCCAGCACGACCTGACACTCGAAATTGTCCCGCCGTTGTTAGAATCAGGAGAGTTTATTTCCAGCAGCCGCGTACGGCAGGCCATTCGGGAGGGAAACGTGACCTCCGCGGCTTCCCTGCTGACCCGGCCCTATCGCTTGCGCGGCATGGTCGTCCATGGAGCTCATCGGGGCGGGAAGCTGGGGTTTCCCACGGCCAACCTCGACGCCATCGATACGCTGGTCCCAGCCCACGGCGTCTACGCCGGTTCGGCCTGGCATCGCAACGTGGCCCATGCCGCGGCCATCCACATTGGACCCCTCCCTACCTTCGGAGTCGCAGACCAGCAGGTCGAGGTCCATTTGATTGGATTCGAAGGGTCACTTTACGGCGAAACCCTGGAAGTGGATTTCCATCGGCGGGTCCGGGATGTACAACGGTTTGAATCTGTGGCGGAACTGCAGCGTCAGCTAACACTTGACGTCGAGCAGTGCCGGGCTGTAATGGAGCAGAGGGAATGATGCAATACCGTACTCGAGTATTTGCCCTGGGGATTCTCGGGGGAATCGTGGCTGTCGCGGCGGCACAGCCTCCGGGGACAGCCGACCGTGGCCCTCGAAATCCTGGTCGCGGACCCTTGATGCCCGGAATGGACTCATCCGCCTCCCTGCTGGGCATCCCCGAGGTTCAAAAGGAATTGGGGCTCACCGATCCACAGCGACAGGCGATCCAGCCCCTCTTGCAGGAAATGCCGGAACGGATGCAGCGGGCCTTCGGCGAGTTCAATCCTCGCGACCTGTTTCCATCGGACGATAGCGAGCGAGAGCAACGGATGGCCAAGATTCGACGCCGCGTGGAGAAGTCCGTGAAGCAACTCGATCAGCAACTGGCCGAACAGCTCAAACCCGAGCAAAACGACAGGTTGCGTCAGCTGCAACTGCAGCGCCGCGGGGCGGCGGCCTTGCTTCAATCAGAGATTGCAGAAACATTGAAACTCTCCCCCGAACAGATCGAGTCACTCCGCAAACTGGCCGAGCCCCAGGGCATGTTTCCCTTCGGACCACGCGGTGCGGGGGCCGCCACGTCAAACAAACTGCGGGCAATTCTCAATCCGAAGCAGCGCGACCAGTGGTCGGAAATCACCGGGGAGCCGTTCAAGTTTCCTGTCTTTCCCGGCCCCGGCGGTCCGATGGGCCAAGAACGAAAACTGGTCCGGCAATTCGACCGAAACGGCGACAAGCAGCTCGACCATTCAGAACGCCAGGCGGCTCGCCAACAGATTCGCCAGGATCGAGAGTCTCGCGGCAACCGTGGGTTTGGCCCTCCGGGCGGCGGACCGCCCGGAGGCGGTCGGCCGTCCGGATTGGGGCTGCCCTTCGGCTTTGGGCCCCCCGGGCCGAGACCCAATGTCCCCGGTGGGACACCCGGACCAGGCGGATTCGGTCCGCCGAGAGGCGGCTGGGGACGCGAGCCACGTGATCCTCCCAAGCCCGGGAAACCACTGGCCCCCGACCAGGTCTCGGCAGTCGAGGGGAAGCCCTTGTACGACGCCGATGTCCTGCGCACGCTGTTCCTGGATTTTGCGGACGCCGACTGGGAAGAAGAACTGTCCGATTTCTACGGAAGTGACGTCGACGTTCCCGCGGACCTTACCGTGGACGGGCGGAAATACCCCCTCGTGGGAGTCCACTTCCGCGGTGCGTCTTCTTATTTCACCGTGGCGAAAGGCTTCAAGCGCTCTCTCAACGTCTCCCTGGATTTTCACGATGACGATCAGAGAATCTATGGCTACAAGACCTTGAACCTCTTGAACTCGCACGAAGATCCCACGTTCCTGCACACGGTCCTGTACTTCCACATCGCGCGGCACTACCTCCCTGCCCCGCAGGCCAATTTCGTCCGACTGGCCATCAATGGCGAAGACTGGGGCCTGTTCGTCAATGCACAGCAGTTCAACTCCGAGTTCCTCGCCGAAAACTTCCCGAGCACCCAAGGGAGTCGATGGAAGGTTCCGGGGAGCCCGGGCGGTCGCGGCGGGTTGGAGTACTTGGGCGACGATGTGGACGCGTATAAAGACCTCTACGAGCTCAAGTCCAAGAAGAGCGATCCAGCCTGGCAGGCGCTGATACGACTTTGCAAAACCCTGAATGAGACCCCACCCGAGAATCTCGTATCCGCGCTGGAGCCGATGCTCGATATCGACGAGGTGCTGTGGTTCCTCGCCTTGGAAAATGCACTGATCAACAGCGATGGGTATTGGATACGCGCCAGTGACTATGGAATATTCCTGGACGAAAAGGGGAAGTTCCACATCATTCCCCATGACGCCAATGAGACCTTTCAGATCGCCAGGGGCCCGGGGATGTGGTCAGGTCGAGGTGAGGAGGGCGGCGGAATCGAGCTCGATCCTCTGATCGGACTGGACGACCCTTCCAAGCCGCTCCGCAGCCGCTTGCTGGCTATTCCCGAGCTGCGCCGCCAGTACTTGTCGCATGTGCGCACGATCGCCGAAGAGTGGCTGGACTGGTCGAAATTGGAACCGGTGGTGAATCGCTATGTCACGCTGATCGAAGAGTGCGTCCAGCAGGACACGCGCAAGCTCTCGACGCCGAAGGAGTTTCGTCAGGCCATGGATGGTCCCCGGGAAGACGGCCAGTCGGGGCGAAGAGGCGCATTGAGTCTCCGGGAGTTCGTGAACCAGCGAGGTGAGTTTCTCCGTAATCATCCGGAGATCCAGAAGCTCGGACCCCCGTCAGGAGGGTGATGACACCGTCTTGCGCCTCGCCACCAGCTTCAATCGCTCGAGGTGTCGACGCGCCATGTCGACGAGCAGCGTGTGTTCGTCCACTTGCATCCGCATCAGGTCGAGGCACTTGTTGCCCGAGATGCGGTTCCAGGCAGTATCCCCGTGGTCAAGTTCGCGCTGGGAGGTTTTCAGGTTCAGTTCCCTAATCGCCAAGTCGGCTTGGGCTACGACGAGTGCCTTTTGCAGGTACGCATAGCCATCCTTGCCCGGTGCGAACCGCTCCGCCTCGTCCACGATATCCTGGCCACGGCGCCGGAGGGATGCGATCAAGCGACCGTGAAGCCTGTTCCGATATGTGACCTCACGGTGATAGGATTGCAAATCATGATTGCCCTCATACAGTCGCGGCGCGAGGACCAGCAGTGCCAGGAGCGATGCCCCAGCTACGGCGAACCGCAATCCCGCAATGGCCATCCGATGGGAAAGGATCGGTGTTGTCCGGGTAACGGTGAGGTGCATGACATGCTCCCTGGAATCGCGAGGAATCGGCCAACGCTACCGTACTATGCGAAATCGGGAACTGGCGTGTTCCAACGAATGCCCGAGAAAATACCGAGATCGGTCGCGTCCACGCCCAAGATATGGCACAATGAGGCGCCCCACGGAATCGAAAGCCGTGCTGAAAACGTGTCAATTCCATGGATTGGCGTCCGTAGGTCGGGCCACCACGGGAACCTTACAATACCTATGCGGGAGCCTCACTCATGCGAAATCTGTTGGCCGCTTGCTGGTTTGCCCCGGTTGCCATGCTGGTCGCGACTTCCCTGAGCTTTGGGCAACCGACCACGCCAGGGACGAACACGCTTACAGACTATGTGCGAAAGCCCGATCCCGCATTCCGCTGGGAAGTTGTCAAGACGATCGAGGGGAACCCAGTCACGACCTACGTCGTAAAACTCACGTCGCAGAGATGGCTCACGGAGGCCGAGGTCGATCGCCCGCTTTGGGAACATTGGCTGACGATTGTCAAGCCAACCGGTGTCACGGCCAAAACGGCGTTTCTATTCATCGGGGGAGGTGACAATGGCAAGGCGCCCCCGGACCATCCGGATGATCTTATCCTGCGGATTGCCGAGACTTCGCAGACCGTTGTAGCTGAACTGAAGATGGTCCCGAACCAACCGCTGATCTTTCATGGCGACGGAGTCCCGCGCGAGGAAGACGACTTGATTGGCTACGCCTGGGACCAGTATCTGAAAACGGGTGATTCCAAATGGCTGCCCCGGCTCCCGATGGTCAAGAGTGCCGTGCGGGCCATGGACTGCGTTCAGGAATTCATGGGAAAGGACAAGAAACAGCCGCTCGCCATCGAAAAGTTCGTGGTGGCAGGTGGCTCCAAACGAGGTTGGACCACCTGGATGACCGGGGTCGCCGACCCCCGCGTTACGGCCATCGTCCCCATCGTCATCGACGTGGTCAATGTGCGCGAATCGATGCGGCACCATGCGGCCGTGTACGGGTTCTGGACAGAGGCCATCGGTGATTACGTTCGACACGGTATCACGCGACGCTGGCAGGAGCCGCGAATGCTGGAGATCCACCGAGCGGTCGACCCGTATTACCATCTCGACCAGCTGAAATTACCCAAGTTCCTGGTGAACGCGGCCGGCGATGAGTTCTTCTGCCCCGACTCGTCGCAGTTTTATTTCGATGCGCTGCCGGGCGAGAAACACCTGCGGTACGTTCCCAACGGGGATCACTCCCTGGACGATACCGATGCCTTGAAGAGCATTATCGCCTTCTATCAGCTTGTGGTGGAAGGAAGGCCTCGACCCGAATTCACCTGGACCTTCGAGCCGGACGGCTCCATCAAGGTCGTAACCCAAGATCCTCCGAAACGCGTCCGGCTCTGGCAGGCTACGAATCCTGAAGCTCGTGATTTCCGCCTGCAGACCATCGGCAAGGCGTTTCATAGCACGCGCCTGGAGCCGCAAGGTGACGGAGTCTACGTGGGTCGCATCGATCCACCGGCGAAGGGGTGGACTGCATTTTTCATGGAGATGACTTACGACGTGGGTGCGCACTTCCCCCTCAAGTTCACGACGGCCGTACGAGTCTTGCCCGACGTGTTGCCCTTCGCGAAAGTCGACCCCACGACGGTCCCCTACGAGCTGGAAAAAAAGGCTCCCTAAGCTGGACCTGCGCCACCTAGCGCAGTGGCGTCGTCCGCAACCGCGGGATCCTTCGAACCCACCTGAATCCCGTCGGAATCGGGAGAAAGCGAATGGTGACGAGGCATTCGGTTTTCGGATAGGCGATTCACCTTGTCGCGCCGAGTGCCCATGAGGGGTTTCCAAAGATATGGGGTTGACGCCGATGGCAGATCAAGTGTCACCGCATCCGATGATGTGAACTTATTGGCATTCCAGATGCCGAAATCGGATCCGTCGACGCTGCCATCGGCGCTAAAATCGGCCCGCGACCAGGCGGCGGCCAGCGTGAACTTGTTGGCGTTCCAGATCCCGAAGTCCGAACCGTCCACGACTCCGTCGAGATTCGCGTCGCCAAAAAGGTACGCGTGGCCAGCGCCGAGATTCGCCTCTCCCGCATACGTCAACCATGCCGTCAAGTCGGGCAGGGTTACCAGCTGGTCGCCCGTGAGATCGAACGCCGGTGGATGACTGCCTCCCGCAATCGCGGCGACGAGCGCGTCCACGTCCGTGAGGCCGAGACTGCCGTCGTTGTCAAAATCTTCCGGCACATTGAATCCGACGGCATCGAACCAGAGCGAGAAACCAAAGTCCCACGTATCGGCGTGAATCTCCACGATACGCATCCGTGACCAGTCCGGCGTGCCCGTCGGGGTTCCGCGCCATCCCGTGGCCGGCTGACCAGTCGACTTGATGGCGATCGCTTCCGCGATCCACTGCCCCAGCGCGTCATTCCACAGGGCATACGGCGACCCATTGCGCCAGTACCGAAACTCCATCGCGTCTCCATCCGCGTCGATAAACCGAACGATCGGCTCGGCCTGGAATCCGCCCGCGTTCGAATTCTCTGCAAATGCGCTCAAGCGGAATGTCGACGTTGTGCTCAGGTCCCAGTTTGTCCCGTTCCCAGGCTGGTACCGCAAGTACGTGTCGAAACCTCCCGTCGTATCAAATCGCACGGAGGCCGCGCCCCGGACCTTCCGTTGCGTATCGTCCGACGTCTGGGCCGTGGCACCATCGGCCCATGCCGCCCAATCCACCGCGTTCAGTTCCGTCATGTCAAATCGCGGTCGAGACTCGGGAGGCGGTACGTCCACGACAAACTCGCCCAGCGTCACCGGCAAAATTGGCTTGCCGGCCGTATCGAAGACCTGCTGGCCGGCGACCTGAATCGAGTACGTACCGTTGTCCGTGGCATCCCAGGTTCCACCGGGTGGCGCCACGTAGTACGTCGCCGCTCGAACTGGCCCGTTTGCATTGGCGTCCAAGCCGTAGAATGTGGCAGTCTGCGCGAAGCCGTTCGGGCCCGTGACCACGACATCGCCAAAGTTGATTGAGCGAATATCCATCGCCACGTCGTCCTGGTACCGCACGACAAAGCCGGACGACGTACCACCGACGGACACGGGTGGCGCCACGGTCAATTCCGCCTGCGGGTTCGCCACATCCGGCACGATCGCTCCGATGAGCTCCCATTCGTTGATGTGGACGTAGTTGTCGCCGCTGGTCCTCAACGCCGTCAGCCGAAAGTGGGTGGCAGTGACCGGTGGTACGACATCCGCGATCGAGACAAGATTGGCCCCAACATCCGTCGGCGGAACCACCAAGCGATACGACCCCGTATGGGCATTGAGCTCAACCAGCGAGTTGGCCGACTCGACCGACCAGCGCGTGTCATTGGCATACAAGGATCGCATGCGATGGACCGTCTGAGGCTCGGCCAAGGTAAGCGTAATGACGGCTGGATTGATATTCTCCGAGCGATACAGGCTGGCATAGTTCCCGTCAAAAATGGCGTTGGGATGGCCAATGTCCCAGGGTGTCGCGACGACGGTCGCCTGCCCAGACGCCAATAAATTGCCGACGTCGATGCGCCCGGCCGATGAGGGGTTGACTCGAAGTAAACCCAGATCCGCCTCGGGCAGGTACATACCGTTGATGTCGCGCACCTGGTTGCCGACAAGGAGCAGGGAATAGGAACCTGCGTCGATCGAATTCCAGGCTCCTCCAGGTCCAGTGATGCGATAGGTTGCCGTGCGCGCCGTGCCACTGGTCGTCGGTCGTTCGACCCCCGCGTCGACGAGCGTGGCCAATTGATTGAAGCCCCCGGGGCCAGTCACCCGGATATCACCTGTGCCGAGACTTGTTTCGTCGATTCCTTGCCGATCGTAGAATCGCACAAAAACGTCGTAAGTGGCCTGATCTTCTGCTTCAAACGGGGCAGCTCCCAGGATGGCTTCATTGTCTCTGGGCAGACCGGTGGCAGGTGCATAGCTGTTGAAATCGAAAATGTACTTGTACCAGTTGTTCTGGCGACCATCGGCGCCGGTGTCGGCCGCACGCGGGAGATGGCCAAAGAACCACTGCATGTAACCACGATGCCAGTCTCCGATCTGGAGATCGCCCCAGGCGTCCCTGGTGGTGGGGACTGCGGCATAGGTCTGATTGGGAAAGTTGTACACGAAGTCATCGGCGTACGAGTCAAACGTTCGTGGATTGGCGTAGTCGTAGTCGCCGGTGGCGTTGAACGGGTAATGCACGCTTCCCACACCGTACGTGGAAACGTTGGACTGGGCAACATTGGCCGTGAAGAGATCCCAGGGTGTCACGGGATTGGCGGTATTCCAGGCATAGTCATAGGCGCGGCTGATGTGGTTTTCCGTACGATGCCCCAGGTTGTGGAGCATTTCCCCCACGCCGCGTTCGTAATTGAAGCCATAGCCCGCCACGGCACGATCAACCGGAAAATCATCGAACGACGGGCCGTTGATAAAGAACGAGTTCGGCCCTGCCATCCAGGCCTCACCGAAGAGCGAGAAAAAGTGGTCGCCAAACGTCCAGATCTCATCGATCGCGTTTTGATTCACTAGCTCGGCGAGTCGTTGCTGCTGGGCGATCGCATAGAAGTCGGCGGTGGAACTGACCCAACCGGTGTTGGTTCGGCGATTCTGGACGTATTGATCGGCCGTGTAGCGGAACCCATCGGTGAAGATAGGAAACTCATTCAGATCGCGCCATTCCACGATCTGGATATCGACTGCCCCGCCGCTGGCGATCTCGAGATCCTGGATGAACCCCTGCGCGAGCATGCGCGGGTCATTCCAGTTGAAGATCTGCCACAGGGTCTGATTTCCTTCCGAGGGGACGGTCGGCTCGAAGTTCAGTACGACCACCCGCACTTGTTGCACGCGATTCGTGGACGTGACCGGCATAGGCGGCGGGACAAACGGCGGTCGTGCGGATACGGGACTCTCGATCGAGCGTGCTTGCTCAGGGCCTGCCATCAAAAAGTAGCCGTCACGCTCCGTCGTGACGGATATTGATCGTCTATCAACCGAATGTGGAAAATTTTGTGATTCAGGCTGCAACGAATTGCCTTCACAAACTATCCCCATACCCTCTCCCCCGCATTCAGGGAGAGGCACGGGTGACGGGCAACGCCGTGACCGATTTCCAAACCGTGAATCCTCGACAATTCCCGACGTTTCTGCCCCCTCACCCCGACCCTCTCGCCCGTCCCAGCGGACTGGGACGGGGGAGTGGGGGCAGGACTCCGGTGTTCGCCGCAATAAACTATCGGTCGCGGCTTCGGGTGAGGGGCAACGCCATGACCGGATAACCGCCCCAGATTCCAGAGACCTGCCCCCTCTCCCCCACGTTTCGTGGGGGAGAGGGTTGGGGTGAGGGGGCAGCAGGGAGCTCGTCGCGTATTCGGAACGGCTATCCGTCTCGACGTGCTCCATTAGGGCATCGAATGGTGCCAGGCCAGCAAGCAGCTGGCGAACATCAAGATGCTCAATACCGAGCTTTCTCTCGTGGTTGCGGCGGTTGACGGTCATGAAGGCATTTTCCTCTGCGTCTTATTCCCTGAACCTCGAACGATGGGCGCGGTGTCCAGCAGCCAGGGCCTCATGCGTCCGACGATCACCAGTTGCGCTGGCGGATGGCACGCGAAAGCGATTCGGTCCCAGGCGGACGCTCGGCAAGTCCGGCCTTTCAAACATGCGATGCGGCGTCTGAGGGGTACTTCGGCCAGGCTTCGCTCGATCAGTTCGCGAACGAGTTCCGAATCGGACGTACCCAGTGTGGACGCCAGTTCGCGGAGCTGCCGCCGCCGCACTTTGCGGAGGCGAATCGTGTGTGTCGCGTACATGCGGGAATTGTGACAGGTGTGTCTTACATTGGAAGTACACGTCAGGCATGCGGAAGTCGGTTCAGTTTGGCAGCTGAACGATTGAGAAGTCAGGCGTCACGGTTTCTGCGGACGCGTGTCACCAGTATCGCCGACAGAATTGCAACGGCCAGAGGCGACGCGGGCTCAGGGACTACGCTTAAAGGCGGAGGCCGACCCACGTCAGTTAAGTAATCGAGTAAGCCCGTATTACCGCCAGAACCAAGCGATCGATAAGTGACGGCCTTGTAGCGAACTAAGCCATCGTCGAAGCCCAAAATCGACAGAGGAACGAAAGCCTCATAACCGTTATCGTACAAGGTAACTGGAAAGGTACCACTTTGCGTGAAATTAGCCCGGGACACCGAACCGCCGCTGGGATGGAAGGATACGAAAAAATCAGTACCCATGAATTGTGCATCGGAGTTTCCAGAATCAATCCCCGGAAAACCTGTCGTGGTATTCAGGTCAGTATCGAGCGGGAATGAGAAAACATGGATGAAATTGGTGGTGGCGATATTCCCAGCGATGGCAATCTTAAATCTAAGTTGGTCCCCAAGTTTAACAACGCTGGCGCCGGTCAAATCTGAAGTTCCAATTCCAGGATAGGGATGGGAGTCCCCAATTGGATCACCGACGAAACCAGGATCGCCAGCAATTGAGATGGGAATCGCGTCCGCGTGCGATGCTATGGAAGCGATGCACGCAATTGTCACCACGAGCCACTTGGCAAATGCGGCGCGATCGAAGAATCTTGCATTTCCTTGCGGTGGCTCACGACGTAGCCGACTCGCAAGAGCGAGACTCGCCAGGAAAAGGGAGATCCCGGCAACAGGTTCCGGCACCGTTCCCAGAGAGTCGGATGAGGTGAACTTGTTTGAATTCCAAATGCCAAAATCTGACCCGTCGACCACGCCGTCGGCGTTAAAGTCACCGGCGGACCAGGCGGCGATGGATGAGAACTTACTGGAGTTCCAGATTCCAAAGTCCGAACCGTCAACGACACCGTCGAGATTCGCGTCTGCAGGGAGATACTCGAGCCCTGCGCCGATCGTAAAGTGCCCTGCCAACCCACGCCATGTGGCCAAGTCGGCCAGGTCAACCGTGCCGTCACCAGTCAGGTCGAAGGCCGGATCGCCAGACCCGGCAGCGATCGCGGCGACCAGCGCGTCGATATCGGAGAGCTCATAGGAACTGTCGTGATCAAAGTCTCCCCAACGTTGGAGCGGCAGCCCTGAGCATGTTCCTGGTTGGTCCATCTCTACGGCTCGAAGCGCCTTGGTCAACTGTGATACCTCGAAGGACCCATCGCCGAACAGATCGCGGGCCGCCTGGCGCAGTCCGTTGTACGCTCCATTAAATGTCTCGGAGTCGGCGTAATACACCGTGATTGCTCGATACATGATTTGTTCCATGGCCGCGACCCCGATTCCTTCGATCGACCAACCGTTGAAGAAATCACCGTTGACTGCGAGATAGCCTGCCTTGTTAACGACGCTGGAGTTGACGTGGACGCCACCATTGTCGGATCCACCACAATAAACGTTGGGATCGTGGAAACGATCCGGGTAGGGTGTCCCGAATTGGCTGGTTACCGCCGGTGGATTGGCCAAATTCCGGAGGTTCACGAAATTCGAATTGGTGCCGGCAATCCAGTCGGCAGAGCCAACTTGGCGGTGTTCAAAGAACTCGCCAAAGATGTCGGAATGGCCTTCGTTCAGTGCCCCCGCTTGACCGCTGTAGGCCAATGAAGCATGCGTCCCATTGGGGAAAATATTCTTGTAGTAGGCAATGAAGTGCTGGTTCTCATGGCCGATTACGTCAGTCGACGGCGAAAACGCACAGTAAGTTGCTTGGTTGCTCGCGCCGAAGAAGACGTAGGCGCCGGCTGGATCGCAGAATGGTGGGGGGGTGGCAGAGAAGTTGACGTTCGCTAGGGCCTTCGTAATCGTGAACGGATCGGTGGACGAGCCGTTGCCACCAGTCCCGCCTCTGCCGTTTGGACCATTTCGCCCGAACGCCGAATCGTAGTACGTGTGAATTTCAGCAGCTGCGTCGTATAGGTCATCCACGCCCGTCGATCCGAATACGCTGGCAACTCCGCCGGGTGTCTCACGTATCGGGTTATAGCCCCGAATCGGTGCTTCTTCCCTTCTGCCAAACCAGTAATGTCCGGCCGGATCACAGTGGGGACAGTCGGTTGGCGAGTAGGTATTGATGGAATAGAGTTGCGCCCAACAACCGGGGAGAAAGGTTTGATCGTCATGCGAACAATCGAAGATCTTCCGCTCGAGCGCCTGCACGCCTGTGTCGTAATCCAGGAGCGCTCCATTCTTGGCATCGATAATGAGCATCGGTGACGGAGCCAGTGGCTCGTTTTCGGCGAGGATACGTATCTTCCAGGCGAGCCGATTCTCTGCTTGATCCTGCGGCTTACCCTGCACAAACGCGCTGTTGTACACCGTCAGTTCGGGAAGATCGGTGGACGTATATGCCACGTTTGACGCATACTCCTGCAGGTCAGCTTGCAGGCGTCCGCACACGGGACCGTTGCAGGCCACTTGATCGAAGGCGTTTGCGCCGTTTGCCAATCGCAGTGCAAGATTCGCCGTTTGCCGAGCATCCATCGCCGGCGTCGTATCGATGCGAGCGTTCCGAAGAACGCGGGCATTAATGCTGGACAGTTCAGCACCCGATTGGTGGGCGTGAAAAGACGCCCCATAGACCGGGATACCCTGGACCTGTTGGCTGTAGAATGAGTGTGTCATTCCCAGCCCGTCCTGGAATGTCCCGCGATGAACCAATTCGGATCCAACGTCCTGGATCCCAAATTGTGCTCCGTATTGCGCCACTCCTGCACGAATGACCGCAGTAGGGCCAGATAAGAAGTCTGTCGAATGGGCAGTCGATAACTGCGCCGGCGCGAGGGGTGCGACCGTGGTCCTGCGATCAGACTGGACGGCGACGACGTCCTGCGAAGTCGCCGAGTAGACGGATCGGAGTACATTCGGATCCATGGCGTACGAAAATGGACATGCGACGAGGAAGACGATCAAGCACTTGAAATACACCGAAGCTCGCATGTGGGTACTCCTTGTCTGGCAATGAACTCTTTTCAACCGAAAAGCCCGTTGCTTTGTGCGGTCAATTCCTGCCGATGGATCATGTCGTAGGCCTCGGCGAAGTGGGCCGAACGATTGGAATCGAATTCGGCGTACCTGTCCCCGGCCCACGAGACGCGAACCTGGCGGCGTGCCCATGGATAAGGACCGGCCAGTCTCGTATTGCTACTTGGGGCGACGTGCTCATATTGCGGTCTAGACAAGTCCGAACTTGTGAATTTATTGCTGTTCCATTGATTGAAGTCCGAGCCGTCGACGAAGCCATCGGCGTTGAAGTCCCCCTTGGACCAGGCGGGATTGGCCGTGAACTTGTGCGAATTCCAGAGATTGAAGTCCGACCCGTCGACAAATCCGTCCAGGTTGGCATCGCCCAATCGATAGACGCGGCCAGCGCCAAGGTTGACTCCACCCGCCTCCGCAAGCCAGGCATCACGATCGGCTAAATTGACGAGCCCATCACCGGTCAAATCGAAATCGGTGTTGTTCGTGCCTGATGCTATTTCCGCTACGAGCAAGTCAATGTCAAGCAGATCATACAGACCATCGCCGTTGAAATCGCCGGTTGGGTCTTCTATCAAACCAGTCCACAGTTCGTCGCCGTATTCTGGTGTTCGTCCGACGACAAACAAACGATTATGAATTGGAAACAAAATGGCAGACGTCAGAGGGACACTGCTGGATGCAATTTGTGTCCCGGTTGTGGTTCCGTCGCTTTTCCACAATGTACTTCCGTTCACCCCATCGTCTGCAGTGAAGTAAATTGCCCCATCCACGTTTGTCAAACTTGATGGATAGGATCCGAAGCTCCCCGCATACAAGTCTTTGATGCGAACAGTACCGGATTCCGTTCCATCACTCTTCCACAATTCCGGTCCGGCAGCCCCATCATTGGCCCTGAAGAAGAGCATTCCATTTGAATTGGCCAGTGAGCCGACGAGCGAATCTCCCACGCCGGGCCTAACGTCCTTCACTCGGACCGTACCTGACTCCGTCCCATCACTCTTCCACAGCTCGTGCCCACTGGATCCATCATTCGCACTGAAAAAGAGGGCACCGCCCATTTCTAACGGTGCTGAAGAAGTGCCAGAAAATGAGCTCCCCATGCCGGGCCTTATGTCCTTAACACGCTGCGTCCCGGCTTCCGTTCCGTCACTCTTCCATAGTTCGTTCCCACCCGTTCCGTCATTTGCATAGAAGAACAGCGTGCCTTGTACGTTAATCAGAAATTCACCAGGATAATTACCAAACGCACCCACCATCCCCGGCCGGATGTCTTTAATGACCACTGTGCCGGTTTCAGTGCCATCGCTTTTCCATAGTTCATAGCCACTGGCTCCATCGCTGGCCAAGAAGAAAAGTGTCCCACCAACGTTTGTCAGCGATCTGGGGCCAATTGGGCAGGGGTACATAGAACAACCACGAGGTTCGGGACCTGGACGAATGTCCTTGACCAGAATCGTTCCGGATTCAGTACCATCCGACTTCCACAGTTCGTACCCCGTGGTGCCATCAGTTGCGGTGAAGTAGAGCGTACCACCGACATTGGTCAGATGCCTTGGAACCGACCAAAATGTTCCCGGCCGTATGTCTTTGACTCGGACCGTACCGGACTGCGTTCCATCACTCTTCCATAGTTCGCGTCCATTGGCTGCATCCAGGGCATTGAAGAACAGCGTTCCGCCAATACTCGTCAAGGAGAATGGGGATGATGTTGCAGTGCTGGGATTGATGTCCTTGAGTTGGACAGTACCAGATCGCGTTCCGTCACTCTTCCACACCTCCGTACCACTTATTCCATCATTCGCGGTGAAATAGAACGTGCCATCAACGTTGACAGGATTCCGTGGATTTGAACCATGTGACCCTGGCACGATGTCCGTAATGCCCGCCGTACCGACGTCGGTTCCGTCGCTCGTCCATAGCCAAGTACCGTTCGTTCCGTCATTTGCGTCGAAATAGAGCAAACCGCCAACGTTTGTAAGATGGCCCGGGCTCGGTCCGTCGGGTCCGGGCCTGATGTCCTTGACGCGCACAGTACCACCGGCAGTGCCATCGCTCTTCCACACCTCATTGCCAGTAGTTCCATCATTCGCGGTGAAATAGACCTTCCCGCCTACGATCGTGAAGGGTTCTGTTAACTCATGCAATGAATCCTCCGACCCGGGCCTGATGTCCTTGATTCGACTGGTACCCGTTTCGGTTCCGTCACTACTCCATAATTCGAAGCCACTGGTTCCATCGTCTGCAGTAAAGTAGAGAACGCCCCCCAAATTCGTCAATCGGCTCGGGAACGAGTTGCCTCCTGGATAGATGTCCTTAACTCTCACCGTGCTTGCAGTAGTGCCTGCGCTTTTCCAGAGTTCAACTCCACCGCCGGCAGTTGCAGCAAAGTATAGCGTTCCGTTGACGTTTGTGAGGTTGTTTGGATACGATGAGCCGGTCCCTGGCCCTGGTATTAAGTCGGCAACGAGAATCGTTCCGCCCGGAGTTCCGTTGCTTCTCCATAATTCTCTGGTCATAGTTCCATCATCTGCGACAAAATACAACGTCCCACCTACGTCAGTTAGCCCACTTGGATTAGAACCATGTATCCCGGGATTTATGTCCTTAACGCGGACGGTCCCGACTTCAGTGCCATCAGACTTCCATAGTTCGCCGCCAGTGGTGCCATCAATGGCAAAAAAGAACAGCGTCCCGCCAACATTGGTTAAGAACTTAGGATAGGATTGAACCGCGCCCGGATTGATGTCCCTAACTCGGACTGTACCGGATTCTGTTCCATCACTTTTCCACAGTTCCGTGCCGCTCGTTGGATCAAACGCTTGGAAAAAGAGTGTCCCGTCAATATTCGTCAAGTGGCGTGGGTTTGATCCTACAGTGCCGGGATTGATGTCCTTGAGCTGGAAAGTACCAGACTCCGTTCCATCCGTCTTCCATAGCTCAAACCCACTCGTTCCATCATTGGCAGTGAAAAACAGCGTGCCACTGACGTTCGTCAAGAAGTTTGGGTCCGATCCACGCTGTCCCGGTTGGATGTCTTTGACGCGGGCGGTGCCAGTATCGGTTCCGTCACTCGTCCATAGTTCCATACCTGACTCACCGTCACTATTCACGAAGAACAACTGACCATTTGCTTCAGTCCAGTTGCTTAGTGCGGAGGGCTCGGCGTTTATGTCCTTTAGAAGTTCCAGATCGATCGTCAGGAGAAGTCTCGCTTCTAGCGGCTCCACCTGCAAACAGCGGCTCTGGACCTGGGTTGCACTTTGCGGCCTTTGTCGAGATGTCTTTGTCATTTAGGTTTAGACCTTTTCGTGATGGCATGAACAACCGTGGTATCAACACTGCTATTTCCGACTAACACTACATGGCTGCCAAATCTCTAGTTCTCTAGTACTGACAAGGGCATCAGGGAAATGCGTGTGACCGACGGTGAACAGCGGCCTAACTGACTTTCGGCGACTACTGCGAGTTGCAAGATTGGAACTCGTGAACTTGTTACTATTCCACACATTAAAGTCCGAGCCGTCGACGAAACCATCGGCGTTGAAGTCCCCCTTGGACCAGGCGGGAGTCGCCGTAAACTTGTGGGAATTCCACAGGTTGAAGTCCGAGCCGTCGACAAATCCGTCCAGGTTGGCATCGCCCAGTCGATAGACGCGGCCGGCGCCGAGGTTGACCCCACCGGCCTCCGCCAGCCATGCGTCGCGATCGCTGAGATCCACCAACCCGTCGCCCGTCAGATCGAACGGAGTCGGATTCGTGCCAGCTGCAATCGCTGAGACAAGTGCGTCGATGTCCAAGGTATCGTACAAGCCGTCGTCATTGAAGTCTCCGTCGACGATTGTGGGATTCACTAACCCTGTCCAGATCTCTTTCCCGTACACCGGAGTTTCCCCCACGACATACAGGCGATCGTCGACCGCTGATATCTCTTCCGCATTGCTGTCGAACAGCGCGCCAACAACGCTCTCTCCTGGACTTGTTCCGGCTGACGAGCCGTCACTGAGCCAAAGCCTCGGCCCGAGGATCCCGTCGCTCGCGGCAAAATATAAGCCTCCATTCGTGCCAGTGAGTTTGGCCGGATTGGAACTTCCAGGTCCGGCCGCAATGTCCTTAACCAGGACCGTGCCTGACTCGGTACCATCGCTTCGCCAGAGTTCAAAGCCGCTGCTGCCGTCATTTGCTGAAAAATACACGGACCCATCCCACATGGTCATTTCCGTCGGGCTGGACCCGGCCGCACCAGGTCGAATGTCTCTTACGCGAATGGTCCCGCTCGGCGTACCATCGCTCACCCAAAGCTCGCGGCCCGACGTGGGCCCATCACTTGCAGCAAAAATCAAGGTTGTACCCAATGGCGTCAAGTAGCTCGGGTTCGAGCTTCCGCCGTTCCAGATGTCACGGACCAAGGAAGTACCGGCTTCCGTACCGTCGCTCTTCCAAAGTTCTTCGCCAGACGTCCCGCTGTTGGCGCGGAAGTAAAGTGTTGATCCTATCGGAGTCAGCCAGTTAGGAGTCGACCCAGGGAAAACACCACGGATTACTTTGACGAGAACTGTTCCGGAATTGGTCCCATCGGACTTCCAAAGTTCGTATCCGCGGTCGTCGAACGCCGCGGAAAAGAATAGCGTCCCAGCGACGTTGGTTAAACCGGATGCCCCTGAGCCGCTGATACCGGGAAAGATATCCTTGACCATGAGCGTTCCGGCCTCGGTGCCATCACTCTTCCATAACTCGTTTCCGTTCACGCCGTCATCTGCGCGGAAGTAAAGCGTGCCATTGACATTGACGCAGAAACCGGCACCGGAACCAGTTAATCCTGCACGAATATCCTTGACGCGAACTGTCCCTCCCTCCGTTCCATCGCTCTTCCAGAGTTCGTGATCACCGTTGTCGCTGCCCGCGAAGAAGAGCGTTCCATTGACATTGACAGGCTGACCCACCACGAGGATATCCTTGACCTTCACGGTCCCTGCAAGTGTTCCGTTGCTCCTCCAGAGCCCATTTGACACTCCATCGCTCGCCTTAAAGAACATCGTGCCGTTAACATTCGTCAGGAACTGCGGATTGGATCCATAGGCTGCGCCGCGAATGTCTTTAACGAGAAGCGTGCCTGGCTCTGTTCCATCGCTCTTCCAAAGTTCCTCGCCAGCTGAGCCATCGTTGGCCCTAAAGAAGAGCGTTCCATCAATGTTACGCAACAAGGCACAACTGGAACTCGCGCTGCCAGCTCGAATGTCCTTCGTTTGGTACGTGCCGGCAACCGATCCGTCACTGCGCCACAGTTCGGCCCCATGCGAGCCGTCGTTTGCCGTGTAGTAGAGCGACGGACCAACTGGTGTCAGGTTGATCGGACTCGAACCCATGCTCCCCGCCAAAGCGTCCAGGACCAACTCGGTGCCGAATGAAGTCCCATCGGTCTTCCACAATTCTGGTCCGCTGGCACCATCATTTGCTACAAAGTACAATGTGTTGTCGACAGTTGTCAGCGAAGCCGGGAAGGAACTAGCACTCCCGCCACGAATATCGACGAGCATTTCTGTCCCATTTGCAGTGCCATCGCTCTTCCAAAGTTCATTTCCTGTATTCGCATCGCTTGCCGAAAAGAATAATGTACCGCCAAAATTGACGAGATATCCCGGCCCGGCCCCCATTCCTGCCGGACCGATGTCCTTCACTTGATAGGTTCCGTCGCTGGTACCATCACTCCGCCAAAGTTCGACTCCGCTGTTGCCGTCGCTTGCCGAGAAATAGAGGGTCCCCGAAACGTCGGTAAGCCACCGAGGATTGGAACTGAACGACGACGCGGAAATGTTCTTGACGATCGTCGTGCCTATCGCTGTCCCATCGCTTCGCCAGAGTTCATAACCGGTGGTCCCATCGTTGGCACTGAAAAACAACGTGCCTGCGACGTTGGTCATGTACCGGATTCCAGAACTATAGCCACCGCGTATGTCCTTAACGCGCAATGTGCCGGCCGCGGTGCCATCACTGGTCCACAGTTCTCTTCCCGCCCCATCTTCGGCGACAAAATAGAGGCGACCCGCAACATTCAAGAGTGACGAAGGATCGGATCCGAGCCCACCTACGCGAATATCTTTAACACGCACCGTGCCGGCTGCGGTGCCGTCACTCTTCCAAAGTTCGCTTCCAGCGGACAGGTCGCCTGCTGCGAAGAACAAAGTCCCGTTTACATTGGCGAGCGCGCTCGGATTGGAACCCAACGTGCCATTGAGAATATCCTTAACCAACATGGTTCCTGCGCTGGTTCCGTCACTTCGCCAGAGCTCGCGCCCGGACACCGGAACTTCCGCGGAGAAATACGCGATTCCATTCATTTCGACGATATCGCGCGGTACCGCACCGAGACTAATGGCGTTGATATCACGCACGAGCTCCAGGTCGACCGCCAGAAGTCGCCTCGCTTCGAGGAGTTCACAGCAGAGAGCGGCGTACATTCCCGGAACAGGGCGAGTAACCATCGCATTGCGGCGTCTATTTGCTCTCATGGCTGCTTCTCGCGCGCGAGGTGACGCAAGAGTCCTACACAAAGTACCATAACAACACTGGCGTTTGGTTCCGGAATGGGCGCCGGGCCGAAGGCCATAAAGTTCGGATCGTCAAGTCCCCCACCCGTTGCGAAGAGGCTAACGTTGCCGGCGGGATCGACGATACTGACCTTGTTTGGGCTGTTGTGTGAGATATAGAGGTTTCGGAACGAGTCCAAGGCAAGCCCAAAGCCGCCGAGGTCCTCTTGATAGACAAAGAGATTGATCGATCCATCGGGAAGAATTCTGCTGATGGCGTCGTAGATGTGGGAATAGTACAGGGTGCCCGTGTCGTCAAAGACCATGTCAGAGACGTAATTGCCAATGTCCGTGTACACGTCCGGAAAGACGGTACCATCAGGTGCGAATTTCGTCACGTCGGCGTTGTCACCGGCGCTCGTGGCAAAGAGATTACCGGCGCCGTCAAACGCCATCGCAGAGAACCCTGCAGGGCTGGTTGCAAAAGTGCTGACTTGGCCGTCCGGGGTGATCTTTGTAATCTGGGCGTACCCACCGGCAAGTTGACCGGTCAAAGCGTATAAATTGTCGCTGGCATCCGCCAGCAGTTTCCCCGGAAACTCGATGCCTGTCGCGAAGGTACTAACGACGTTTTCCGGCGTGACCTGGACAATAGACCCCACGTGGTAATCGGAGACGAATAGATTGTCGTTGGAGTCGAAGACGACCCCAGCGCCGTTACCAACGTCGGTCGTGAACGTACTCACGATTCCCTCGGGTGAAATCGTACTTACCGACCCGCCCCCGCCGAAGTTGCTGACATAGAGGGTGGATTGGGCGAACAAGGTAGCTGGAGTAAGGCATGCCAATAGGCAGGCCGCTACGGCCCTACGGAATCCGACGACAATGAGCATGGCGACAAACCTCGGTGACAAATGGCCAAGAGTCTCCTTCATTCCGTCACGGCGCCCGTTCCACGCGAAGCGGACAGGCAAACGCCGCTACTGTAAGTAACGAAATTCCTCACACGGGCCGCACGAAAGAATCTGGGAGTTTTTTGTTCGGCAGGTGGAAAGGGCGTCGTGGTTACGCTGGAATGGCGAACCAAATGGGGCAAAATGCAAGAGACTACGAGCCCCTCTCCCGCTGTGAAACCGAATCGAGACAAGGCCGAAGAGCT
>WPCK01036024.1_pt1 | contig 56257 bp, 46 predicted proteins | sample 5399851 | NCBI WGS metagenome assembly WPCK01 (sample SAMN12869471, study PRJNA574797) | sludge metagenome | isolation source: wastewater treatment of pH11 | place: China:Beijing | collected 2019-05-20
GCGTCCGCCGCCGCGACGACCTTCGTGGCTGCGTTGGCCACCCAGGAGGCCAGCGACGTCGTGCTGTCGGGGCGGCTCACCCGGCATTTGGAGTACGCGGGCTTCGGCGAGGTCGACTTGCGTGACGCGACGGCCCGGCCACTGCGGCTGGTCCCTACAACGGCTCCCACCTCGGCCTCCCGCTCGGACGACCGGGACTCGTCTGGCGCAGCGTCGCCGGTCATCTCGGCGGCAGTCGCGGCGGCCGAAGTTGCCCTGCACGCGGCGATGTCGGTGGCTACCGCGGCGACCTCGCGGGCTGGGGTGTTGGCTGCGGAGGCGGAGTTGGCCGCCACTCGCGTCGCCCAACTGCAGAAGGAACTCGTGCGAGCCCGGGCCCACCGCGACGCCACCGACGAATCGCTGGCCGCCGCCGAGTTGGCCCGCGAGGCCGCCGAGGCCGACCTGACGGCAGCCCGCGCTGCGCTGGAGCAGGCTCGGGCTGCCGAGGGGTGAAATCGGCGTGCACGTCATACCGGCTGCGCGGGAAGATCGCCGGCATGCCGATCCGTCGCCTCCCCGAGCGCGCCCAGCACGAGCGCGCGCAGCTGTATGCCGTGCTCGACGGCTTGTGGGTTGCCACCCTCTCGGTCGCGGTCGGTGATGTCGCCCAGAGCGTGCCGATTCTCTACGGGCGCGATGGCGACAGCATCGTCCTGCACGGGTCGACGGGGGCGGGCACGCTGCGGCTGCTCGCGGCGGGACGCCCCGCGACCTTGTGTGTCAGCGCGATCGACGGGTTCGTCTATGCCGAGTCGCTGTTCGACTCCAGCGCCAACTACCGATCGGCCGTGGTGACCGGGCGAGTCGAGGTGCTCTCGGGGGCCGAGGCGGATACCGCGCTGCTGGCCTTGTCGGAGCGGATCATGCCGGGTCGAGCTGCTGAGGTGCGCCCCTCAACTCGTAAGGAGCTTGCGGCCACCGTCGTCTTGCGAATGCCGATCCTCGACGGCTCGTTCACCGTCAAGGTGCGAGGCGGCGGCACCGGCGAGGAGCGGGTCACAGACGACACATGGAGTGGGGTCCTGCCCGTGCACACCGTGTTCGGCACCCCTCAACCGGAGGCGGACGGCATACCTCTGCCTGCGTCGATCGAGGCCCGACTGGCGAGCGGCCGGTGACCAGGCGCGGGTCGTCCGACGATGATCGGGCTGGCGGGGTGCCCTGGCAGGTGAAGTTCATGCTCCTCGCGCTGATCTGGGGAGCGAGTTTCCTGTTCATCAAAGCCGCACTCGGTCTCTTGCAGCCGCTGCAGGTCGGGGCGGGGCGAATCCTGCTCGGGGCCGCGACCACGGGTGCCCTCGCGGCTGCTGCCCGGGCTCGCATGCCCCGGTCGTGGCGGGTATGGGCGCACCTGCAGGTGACCTCGCTGCTGTTGTGCACGCTGCCGTTCCTTCTGTTCCCGGTCGGTGAGGAGCGGGTGAGCTCGGCCCTGGCGGGCATCGGGAATGCCATTACCCCGGTCGCCACGGTGCTCGCCACCGCCGCTCTGCTCCCCCACGAGACCTTCTCGCGGCGCAAACTCCTCGCTGTCGCAGGGGGATTCGTCGGCGTGGTCGTCATCATGGCTCCCTGGCGGGTGACCGAGCGCCCCGATCTGTGGGGTTTCGGGGCGACCCTCGTGGCCGGCTGCTGCTATGGACTGGGGTGGACCTATATCAAGCGGTTCCTGCGGCCCGAGGACCTTCCCGGCCTGGCGCTCCCCGCGGCTCAATTGCTTTCTGCCGCAGGGCAAATCACGCTGGTCACGGTGGGTTGGTGGGCGCTGCAACGCGATTCGCTCTCCGCGCCATGGTCTCCTCGGCCCGACGCGGCGACCCCCGGCATGGCACTGCTCGCGCTGCTCGCCCTCGGGGTGCTCGGCACCGGCCTGGCGTATGCGCTGCAGTTCGACGTCTTCCGGGCCGTCGGTCAACAGGTGTCCTCGACGGTCACCTATCTCATCCCGGTCGTCGCCGTCCTCCTGGGCGTGCTCGTCCTCGGGGAACACCTGACCGCGACCGAGGTGATCGGCTTCGTCATCGTCCTGGCCAGCGCCATCGTCATCGGACTGCCCGAACCGTCCCGCCGCGTACCCTCCTAGCCATGGCCTCCCCCGGCGCGCGCGTGCGGCTGCTCCCGCCAGCGGTCTTCCTCGTCCCGCTGGGCGCCGCGGTCGCGCTCGACAGGGTCGCCCACCTGCCGCGGTTCGCCTTGCCACCGGTCGGTCTGGTCATCGCCGCACTGCTCAGTCTCGCGGGGGCGGGGCTCTTCCTCTGGGCCGGGCAGACCCTGCTCAGTCGTGGCACCACGGTCATTCCCTGGCACGCCGTGGACACGCTCGTCACGAGTGGGCCGTTCGCACGCAGCCGCAACCCGATCTACGTCGGCGACGCCCTGATCTACCTCGGCCTGGCCGGCTGGGCGGGTTCGTGGACGGCGCTGGTGGTGTTCCCGGTGATCCTCTGGGTGATGACCCGATGGGTCATCCAGCGCGAGGAGGCCTACCTCACGCAACGGTTCGGCACGGCATACCAGTCGTATGCCGTGCGCGTGCGGCGCTGGGTCTGAGCCCTTCTCGCTGTGGACGACTCGCTGCTCGTGTGGCGACCGCGCGGGGAGGGTAGATGCTGTGGCATGAGCAAACGTGTCGAGAGGGACAGCCTCGGTCCGGTCAACGTCCCGGAGGAGCACTACTGGGGGGCGCAGACCCAGCGCAGCATCGAGCACTTCGACATCGGGCGGCCAGGGTTCGTGTGGGGTCGACCGGTCATCGCTGCGCTCGGGCTGCTCAAGGCGACGGCCGCCGAGGTCAATGCCGAGTTGGGCGAGCTCGATCTGGATGCGGACGTGCTCGCCGCTCTGGTCAGTGCCGCGCGGGAGGTGCAGGAAGGGCGGCTGGACGCGGAGTTTCCCCTCGTCGTCTTCCAGACTGGCAGCGGCACGCAGACCAACATGAACGCCAACGAGGTCATCGCCAACCTCGCGCTGGAGAAGCTCGGCCAGCCCAAGGGCGCGTATGCACACCTGCACCCCAACGACGACGTGAACATGTCGCAATCGACCAACGACGCCTACCCGACCGCGGTCTGCGTCGGCCTGCAGTTCGCCGTCGAGCCGCTGGTGGACGCCATCGCCAGCCTCAAGCGCGCCCTCGAAGCGAAGGGCCGCGAGTTCGCCGACGTCATCAAGATGGGCCGCACCCAGCTGCAGGACGCCGTGCCGATGACGCTCGGCCTGGAATTCGAGGCCTTCGCAGTGAACCTGGGCGAAGACATCGACCGCCTGCGCGAGGTCTGCACCCTGTTGTGCGAGGTCAACCTCGGCGGCACCGCGATCGGCACCGGCATCAACACCCACCCCGACTACGCCGCACTCGCCGTGCGCCATCTCGCCGAGATCTCGGGCAAGCCGATCGTGCCCGCTGCCAACCTGGTCGAGGCGACCTCGGACATGGGCGCCTTCGTGCTCTTCTCGGGCGTGCTCAAGCGCTTCGCGGTCAAGCTGTCCAAGCTCGCCAACGACCTGCGCCTGCTCTCCAGCGGGCCGCGCACCGGCTTCGGCGAGATCCACCTGCCGCCGATGCAGCCGGGCTCGTCGATCATGCCGGGCAAGGTCAACCCGGTGATCCCGGAGGCAGTGAATCAGACCGCCTACCAGGTGATCGGCAACGACCTCGCGGTAACGATGGCGGCCGAGGCCGGCCAGCTCCAGCTCAACGCCATGGAGCCGCTGATCGTCTACAACCTGCTGTCCTCGGTACGCATGCTCGACGCCGCCTGCCGCATGCTGGAGGAACGCTGCATCCGCGGCATCCGCGCCGACCGCGAGCAGTGCCGCCGCCACGTCGAGCACAGCATCGGCGTGATCACCGCGCTGGTGCCGCACATCGGCTACGCCAACGCCTCGCGCATCGCAGCCCAGGCGCTGCACAGCGGCGACACCGTGCGCGCCCTGGTGCTGGGCGAGGGCCTGCTTGGCGAGGCCGAACTCGATGCGCTGCTCAGCCCGCAATCCATGCTCGCCCCGCAAAGGCAGCCGGCATGAACGAGCGCATCCTGGTGCTGCACACGGGCGGCACCATCGGCATGGAGCGCGGCATGGACGGCTATCGTCCGATGCCGGGCTTTGACGCGGTGCTACGGCGCCATCTGGACGGCGTGGCAGGCCTGCCCGCCTTCGATCTCGTCGAACTGGCACAGCCGATCGACAGCGCCAACCTGCAGCCAGCGCAATGGACCGCGATCGCCCGCGAGCTCGTCACGCGCTGGAACGACTACCGCGGCTTCGTGGTGCTGCACGGTACCGACACCATGGCGTGGACGGCGTCGGCGCTGTCCTTCATGCTGCAGGGCGCCGATCGACCGGTGATCCTCACCGGTGCGCAGGTTCCGCTCGTCGAGCCGCGCACGGACGCACTGGCCAACCTGCAGTCGGCGCTGCTGCTCGCCGACAGCTTGCCGCACGGCGAAGTCGGCGTGTTCTTCGGCCGCCAACTGCTGCGCGGCAACCGCAGCACCAAGGCCAGCAGCACGGCCTTCGAAGCGTTCGCCTCACCCAACGCAGCCGCGCTGGCCGAGGTCGGCATCACGCTGAATGTGCATGCGCAGCGCCTGCAGCCTGCGGGCGCACGCAACTTCCGGCTCCCCGAGTTCGATCCGCGCGCGGTGGCGGTGCTGACCGTGCATCCGGGCCTGGGCGCACACCAGGTCGATGCGCTCACGGCCGATCCCGCATTGCGCGGCCTGGTGCTGAGCAGCTACGGCGCCGGCAACCTGCCCGATGCCGAGCCCGGCCTTCTCGATGCGCTCGCGCGCGCGGTAGCGCGCGGCGTGGTGGTGGTGAACCGGACCCAGTGCAGCCACGGCGCGGTGATGCAGGGCGCCTACGCAACCGGCGCAGCACTGCACCGCATCGGTGTCGTCCCGGCCGCAGACATGACGCTCGAGGCGGCCTTCGCCAAGCTGCATGTGCTGCTCGCGACCGACGCCGATCCTGCGCAGGTGCGCGCGCGCTTCGGCACCGCGCTGTGCGGGGAGATGTCCTGAACCTGGCGCCGGGCACGGCGCGCCGGCGGGGCTGACGTAGAATGGCGCTCCCCGCCCCCGCACAAGACAAGTGCTCGGCCCGACGCCGCGACCGCCCTCATCCCGGCAAGCGACACGGGTGAGCCCCCAATCATGGCAGACAGCTCGCCACGCGTGCTTTCGGTGATCCCGCCGATGACGCAGCTCAACACGCCGTATCCGTCCACGGCCTATCTCACCGGCTTCCTGCGTTCGCGCGGCATCGCCGCGGTGCAGGAGGATCTTGCGCTGAAGCTGGTGCTGCGCCTGCTGTCGCCTACCGGCCTGGACGACATCCGCGCCCGCGCCGAGACCTTGGCACGCAGACAGCGCACGCCGCTGGTGCAGGGCTTTCTCGAGCACTTCACGCGCTACCGCTACACCGTCGGCCCCACCATCGCCTTCCTGCAAGGCCGCGACCCCACCATCGCCCATCGCATCGCGAGCCGGACCTTCCTGCCCGAGGGGCCGCGCTTCGACACGCTCGATGCCTATGTCGACCCGGACGATCCCGAAGGCGGCGACCCGCTCGCCTGGGCCTTCGGCGCCCTCGGCCTCGCCGACCGTGCGCGCCACCTCGCCACGCTGTATCTGAACGAGCTCGCCGACATCCTGCGCGACGCCATCGATCCGCGCTTCGAATTCGTGCGCTACGCCGAATCGCTGGCCATGAGCCAGGCCACCTTCGACGCGCTCGCCGACGCCCTGGCCGCCTCACCGACCTTGGTCGATGCCTACCTCAAGGAACTGACCCTCGAGGCCATCTCCCACCATCGGCCGCAGCTCGTCCTCGTCTCCACGCCCTTCCCCGGCTCGGTGTACGGCGCTTTCCGCATCGCCCAGGCGATCAAGGCCGCCCATCCGGGCATCGTCACCGTGCTCGGCGGCGGCTTCGTGAACACCGAGCTGCGAGAGCTGTCCGAGCCGCGCGTGTTCGACTACTTCGACTACGTCACCCTCGACGACGGCGAGCGCCCCCTGCTGGCGCTGCTCGAACACCTGCAGGGCAAGCGTGGCAAGTCCCGTCTGGTGCGCACCTTCGTGCGCGACGCGGACACGCATGCGGTGCGCTACATCAACCTCATCGAGCCCGATGTGCCCTTCGCCGAGGTCGGCACGCCGACCTGGGACGGCCTGCCCCTGGACGGCTACCTGTCGGTGCTCGACATGCTCAACCCGATGCACCGGCTATGGTCCGACGGGCGCTGGAACAAGCTCACGGTGGCCCACGGCTGCTACTGGAAGAAGTGCAGCTTCTGCGACGTCAGCCTCGACTACATCGGCCGCTACGACGGCGCCCCGGCCGCGCTGCTGGTCGACCGCATCGAAGCGATCATCGCCGAGACCGGCCAGACCGGCTTCCACTTCGTCGACGAGGCGGCGCCGCCCAAGGCCCTGCGCGCGCTCGCCGAGGAGCTGCTGCGCCGCGGCGTGGCAATTTCGTGGTGGGGCAACATCCGCTTCGAGAAGTCCTTCACCCCCGAGCTCTGCCGGCTGCTCGCCGACAGCGGCTGCATCGCGGTGTCGGGCGGGCTGGAAGTGGCCTCGGACCGGCTGCTCAAGCTGATGAAGAAGGGCGTGTCGGTGGACCAGGTGGCACGCGTCACCCATGCGTTCACCGAAGCCGGGGTACTGGTCCACGCTTACCTGATGTACGGCTTCCCAACGCAGACGGTGCACGACACCGTTGATGCGCTGGAATACGTGCGCCAGCTCTTCGAAGCCGGCTGCATCCAGTCGGGCTTCTTCCACCGCTTTGCGTGCACCGTACACTCGCCGGTGGGGATGAACCCGCAGGAGTACGGTATCGAGCTCGTACCGCTGCCACCGGTAAGCTTCGCGAAAAACGACATCGGCTTCATCGACCCCACCGGTGTCGACCACGATCGCCTCGGCAAAGCGCTCAACAAGGCGCTATACAACTATATGCACGGTATCGGCCTCGATGCGGACGTGCGCCAGTGGTTTGCCGACAAGGTGCCGCGCCCGCGCGTGGCGCGACAGTTCATTGCCCGCGCGCTCGGGCAATGATGCTCGCACTTGATCTCGCACATGCATGCACGCCCCCGATGAGGGCTAGAATCCCGCCCCGCCTCCCTTCAACGCCACTGCACCGCGCGCATGGACAATGACCTGGCCCCAGGCCCTCTACTGAGCCTCACCCTCGACGCGGCGACCCGTGTGCTCAGCGCGAACCTGGCACATGACACACGCTTCCCGCGCATCGATGCACTCTGGTTGCGCGAGCAGCTCGGCGCGGCCGGCTACGCCGAACTGCGCATCCGGCCGGATGCGATCAAGGGGCTGATCGCGCGCTACAACGCCGGGCAATCGGTCGAGGCCGTCGAGATCGCCGAGTGCGCGGATGCCATGCTCGAGGTCGAAGTCGCGGCCGATGGCCTCAGCGCGGAACTCACCCTCACCCCGGCCAAGGGCGGCCGTCCGGCAACCAAGGCAGAACTGCTCGGCCTGCTCACCGCACGCGGCATCGTCGAGGGCGTGCTGGTCGACGAGATCAACCGCGCGATCGCCAAGGGCCAGGCCAACCGCCTGGTGATCGCCCGCGGCCGCGAAGCCGTGCCCGGTGAGGACGGCTGGCTCGAACGCCTGCTGCCCGAGACACCTGCGCGCGTACCCAACGTCCGCCCCTGCGGCCGCACCGACTTCCGCGACTTCGGCGAGATCCTCGTGGTGCAGGAGGGAGAGGGCCTGATGCGACGGCATCCCGCGACTCGTGGCGAGGACGGCCGCAACGTGCTCGGCCAGCCGATCGCGCCCAAGCCGGGGCGCGATGTCCGCTTCGCCAGCGGTTTGCGCGGCACGCGCACCGCGGCCGAGGACCCCGACCTCCTCGTCGCTGCCTGCGACGGCCAACCCGTGGAGGTGCGCGATGGCATCATCGTCGAGCCCATCTACACCGTCGACTCGGTGAACATGGCCACCGGCAACATCGACTTCGATGGCACGGTCAGGGTACGCAACGACATCCAGGCTGGCATGAGCGTCCGCGCCAGCGGCGACATCGAGGTCGGCGGCGTGGTCGAGCCCGCCACGCTGGAGGCCGGCGGCAACATCATCGTGCGCGGCGGCGTGATGGGCGGGCTCGGCGGCAAGACGGCAGGCAAGGATTTCAGCGCCGTCGCCATCCGTTGCGACGGCAGCTTCACCGCCACCTATGCTCAACAGGCACGCATCACGGCGGGCGACTCGATCTTCATCGATGATCTGGCCATGCAGTGCCAGCTCGTGGCGCGGAACCATATCCGCGTCGGCAACCAGCGTCGCGGCCACATCATCGGCGGCAAGGCCTGCGCGAACCTGTCGATCCATGCCCGTGTGATCGGCGCGCACAACCGCATCCGCACCGAACTCGAGATCGGCGCCGACACGGCACTCTCCCAGGCGGTGCAGGCCAAGGCCCAGGAGCGCGACATCCAGGAAAACAAGCTGCTCGATGTCGGCAAGCTGCTCAACTTCGCCGACCGCAATCCGGGCAAGGTCACAAGCGAGATGCTGAGCCGCGCCGAGCTTGCAGCGGCTGCGCTGTCGACCGGGATCGAGGCCTTGCGTAACGAGGAAGAGGCCTTGCGTTTCCGGCTCGAGCTCGCCCAGCAGGCGCGGGTGAATGTGGAGCAGACCGTGTTCGAAGGCGTCACGGTCAGCATGGGTGAGCGCAGCCTGCGCATCCCGCAAGTACTCGCCGCCAGCACCATCCGCCTTGCAGACCAGGGGCTCGGCGTGTTTCCGCTCGAGGATGACAGCCACTTTGACGAGCCACAGAAACCGGGTGGCGAGTCTGCTCGCCGCCGCTGAGCGGAAAAGGCAAGGGCCCCGACTGGGGCCCCTGCCTTTCACTGCATGACTGCCGCTTACTTCAGCGCGGCAAGCGCGGCCGCATAGTCCGGCTCATCCTTGATCTCACCCACGCGCTGGGCATGTACGACCTTGTCGTTGGCATCGATCACCACCACTGCACGCGCGGTGATGCCGGCGAGCGGGCCGGAAGTGATGGCCACGCCATAGGCCTCGGCAAAGCCCGGGTTGCGGAAGGTCGACAACGTCTGCACGTTCGCCAGGCCTTCGGTCTCGCAGAAGCGCTTGGCCGCGAAGGGCAGGTCGGCAGAAACCACCAGTACGACGGTATCGGCCAGCTTGCCGGCTTCCTCGTTGAACTTGCGCGTCGAGGTCGCGCACACCGGGGTGTCAAGGCTGGGAACGATGTTCAGTACCTTGCGCTTGCCGGCAAAGGCCTCGAGGCCGACGTCGGCAAGGTCGGCGGCGGTGAGCTTGAAGGCGGGGGCGGCATCGCCGGCTTGCGGGAAACGGCCCGCCACGTCGATCGGATTGCCGCCGAGGGTCACTGCGCTCATGGTTATCTCCTGTGGGTGAGGGTGGTGCCGGCTTGTTCGTGGGGCACCGGCTGGTCCGCCCCCTAGCCTACACCAAGGCGCTGCCCGCTGCCCGGCCGTTCAACGCCCGACGCGGGACAGCTTGAGCAGGCGCGAACCGCGGTCGATCAGCACCGTCAGCAACACGATCATGAGCAGGTAGGTGCCGGCCCGCTCGAAACGGAACCACTCGAAGTTGAAGCTGAACTGGAAGCCCAGGCCGCCCACGCCGACCAGCCCGAGCACCACCGCCGCGCGCACGTTGCTCTCGAACTGGAAAAAGCCATAGGTCATCCAGTCGCGCCACACCCGCGGCACCGCCACCAGGCCGTAGGTTGCCAAGCGGGAGCCACCGCAGGTGGGCTCGAAGCGGCGCAGGGGCTGGTTGTCCACCGCCTCGCCGAACACCCGGGTGAGCACGCCCAGCGTGTGCAGCGCGATGGCCAAGGTCCCCGCCACCAGGCCGGGACCAAAGAAGGCGATGCACAGGAAGGCCCACATCACCTCAGGCACGCCACGTGCGATCACCGCCGTGGCGCGCGCCGCCGCGAGCTGCAGGGCGCGCAGCGCGCGCTGCCAGGGCGCCGGCGTCTCGCCGCTGAAGCGTGCGGCGTGGAGCTGGAAGCTGGCCGAATGCGGATAGGTGAGCAGGATCGCCCCGGCCACGCCGAGCACCGTGCCGACGACCGCAATGGCGAGCGGGATCGCCGCCGATTCCACCACCCGCCACACGAACCACTTCTGCAGCTCCTGCTGCCAGGCCAGCCACGCCGACGGTCGCCAGAAATCGAGCGCGCCATGGGTGGCGGACAATTCGACCGCCTTGCCCTGCTCGAGGCGCGCCGCCGCCTTGGCCGGGTCGCCCAGACCGATCGCGGCGAGGTCGAGCTCGGGCTGCAGCAGGCGTTCGAAGAAGCGCAGCTTTCCCCAGGCCTCACCACTCAGCAGCTCCATGGCCGGTGCAAGGTGGTTGCGTGCAGCCCCATCCTCACCGCCACGGTTGCCCCAGCCCATGAACCACAGCGACCACAGCAGGGCCAGCACGACCAGACCGGTAGCCAGCCAGGGGCCGAACGGCGGACGGGAGACGCCAGCCGCAATGGGCGGCGCCACAGCATCGCCCTCAGGCCGTCCCTGGCGCGAGGCATCGCCAGCCCCCGCCACCGCGCACGAGGCACCGCCGCTCTGGCGGGACTGGTCACCGCGCAACTGGCGACGAATGGTGTTGCTGACGAGATCCGCGGCCAGCGTCAGTAACAAGGTGAACAGGATCAGCGTGCCGACCTTGTCCCATGCGCCGAAGCGCACCTGGTACCAGATCTCCGAGCCCAGCCCGCCGCCGCCCACCGCACCGATCACCGCGGCGTTGCGAATCGCGCATTCGGCGCGCATCAGCGTGAAGGACAGCACGTTGCGCGAGGCGAGCGGACGGATGCCGTAAAGGAAGGTCGCCAGCCGGCCACCGCCCAGGCTGCGAACCTGGCCATAACGCGCCGGATCAACGCTGTCCCAAAGCTCGCTGTACACCTTGGCCAGAATGCCGGTGATGTTGAGCGCCAGCGCGAGCGCACCAGTGAGCGGGCCGAGGCCAACCAGTGCGACCAGGATGATCGCCCACACGAAATCCGGCACCGCGCGCAGGATGTCCTGCACCAGCCGGCAGGCCGCGCACAGCAAGGCGGCCGGCGAGCGCAGCGGCAACCACCGCCACAGGCGGGCGACGAGCTTGCCACCCACAGCGCTGCGTTCATCGCCGACACACACCGCACGGCTCGCCCCCATCGCCAACGGCCAGGCCAGCAGCACCGCCAGCGCCGTACCGAGGATGGCAGCGGACAGGGTCTGCAGGGTCAGGTCCCAGGCATGGCGCACGAAGTCCGGCGACAGGTCGGGGCGAGCGAAGGCCGCCAGCCAGGCGCCGATGCGCGCTGCCGCCTGGGCGCGGCGCTCGGCGTCGGTGAGCGCCCCCCAGTCCCAGTCGGCGGCGGCGAAGGCCGCCAGCAAGGCCAGCAGGACGGCGAGCAGGGCGACGAAATGGCCCAGCGGGCGGCGCTCGTAACGCGCACTGGCGGCCAATACGAGCGTACTCACCAAGACACCCCCGGTACACCGCTGCGGCAGCCGTGCTTCATTCCTGCACCTCGATCTCGTCCAGGTGCAGCGCGCGGTATTCGGCGCCGTAGAGCTCGCGCAGCAGATGCTGGGTGATCTGCGCTGGTTCGCCCTGCCAGAACAGGCGGCCGCCACGCAGCGCGATCACGCGGTCGAAATGGCCTTGCAAGAGGTCCAGCGTGTGCAGATTGACCACCAGCGTCACGCCGTCGCGCTGCGCCAGTTGGCATAGCAAGCCGATGATCTCGCGCCCGAGGCGCAGGTCGAGCGCGCTCACCGGCTCGTCCGCCAGCACCAGGCGCGGCTGCTGCACGATCAGGCGGGCGACGGCGACGCGCTGCTGCTGGCCGCCGGAGAGTTCGTCGGGTAGTGCCCACAGCTTGTCGGCGAGCTCGACGCGCGCCAGCGCAGCGCGCGCGCGTTCGATCTGTTGCGGCCACAGCAGGGACAGCAGCGCACGCGCCAGCGACCAGTGGCCGAGCCGGCCCATCAGCACGTTGTGCACCACGCGCAGCTGAGGGATCAGGTTGTCCTGCTGGTAAAGGAAGCCGAGTTCGCGGCGCAGCCGCGCCAGCCGCCGCCCGCGCAGGCGGCGGGTATCCTCGCCCAGCGTCAGCGCGCAACCAGCCGCAGGCTTGACCAGGCCGGCGATGAGACGGAACAGCGTGGTCTTGCCCGCGCCCGAGGGCCCGATGACGGCGACGCGCTCGCCCGGAGCGATGTCCAGGCTGATGTCGTCGAGTACGCGCTGGCCGCCGTAGGCGACCGCGGCGCCCTGCAGGCGAACCGGGTGCTCGGGCACGGCCTGCGCATCAATGGAGTCTGTATTCATGATGATGAGCGGGCAGGGGGCGGCACAGCATCCGGCCGGACGCTGCGCCTACCGGTCCCAGCCAGCCCTCAGCCGCCGATGTCGATACCCGACTCGAGCAGGTCGACGTAGCCCTGCCACTCGCCGATGTCGGCCTCGATGAACTTGCCTGCCTTCAGGTACTTGAGCACCTGGGCACCTTCCGGCGTGCTGCCATCGACGGCGAGCAGCGCGGCACGCAGCCTGGCGAGCAGGTCCGGGCCGAGATCGGCACGGGCGGCGAGGGCGTAGTTGGTATAGGGCGGGGTCTTGTAGACGATCGGCGCACGCGCCTTGAGCGCGTCGTCGGCCTTGTCCCACGATGCGTAGTTGAGCGCGCCGACCTGATGGGTGCCGTCGGCCACCATCTGCATCACCACGTCATGGCTGCCGGAATAGGCCACACTGCGGAACACCCGCTCCGGCGCGGCACCGGCCTGGTCCATGAAGTACTTGCGCGGCATCATGTGGCCCGAGGTGCTGCTCTTGCTGCCGAAGGTGAAGCTCCAGCCCTTGCCCTGCGCGGCCTTGGCGAGTTCTCCGAGGTCGCCCACGGTGCCCAGACCGGTCGCCGGGTTGGCGATGAAGTAGCTGACAAAGCCCTTGTCGATGTCTCGGCAGCCAAGGATGGTGAGCTGCTCGCCCATCTGCATGCGCGCCTGCGCGGTGGTCACCGCGCCGAGCCAGGCGACATGGGCGCGGCCGGTGGCGAGCGCAGTGACGCTGGCGGCGTAGTTCTCCACGTGCATGTACTCGACCGGGATGCCCACGGCCTTGCCGAGATGACGGGCCAGCGCGCCGAAGTTCTCGCGCATGCGGTCGGCGTCGCCGTCGTCGGGGATCGCGGTGATGACGAGCTTGGCCGGCTGGGCCAAGGCATCGCCTGCGTTCAGACCCAGGCTGCCGGCCACGGCGAGAGCGGCGGCGGACAGCAGGAAGCCTCTGCGCGAGGCAGTGCGTTGATGGTGCATGTGCTGCTCCGGTTGTTCGGAGACCGCCGGCAGTCGCGCCGCCGATCGGCTTCCAGCCACCCCGGTGCGGGCGCGCCGGGGTTTAATGGCCCGGCATTCCGACCGGGCAGATAGGGTTCGGACGCTTGTCGATATGTAGATCGACGTTCAGGTGTCCGGCGCGCATTATCCGCAATGCTGGCCGGCAAAGGTAGGGTCAGGCGCGGCTGGCGCCGCACCCACGCAGGCCCATGCACCATCGCTTGCTGACGGCGCGGACAGCCTGATCTATGTTGAAGATCGGGCTGTACCGCATGGGAGCGTCGTCATGGAACCGGTCGATCTGTTCTACAGCTATGCACACGAAGACGAGAAACTCCGCGACGAGCTCGATGGCCACCTTGCGCTCCTGCGGCGCAAGGGCGTGATCCGCCCCTGGCACGATCGCAGCATCGTTGCGGGCCAGAAATGGGACGAGGCGATTGATGCCCAGCTCAGCACGGCAGACCTGATCCTGCTGCTGGTGAGCATGGACTTCCTCAACTCCGACTACATATGGGGCAAGGAACTTGCATCGGCAGTAGCGCGTGCCGAGCGCGGCGACGCCAGCGTGGTGCCGGTGCTGTTGCGCGCAGTGGACATCGAAGGGGCGCCCTTTGCCCACCTTCAGGGCCTGCCCACCGACCTGCGCCCGGTCACCTCCTGGCCCAACCGCGACGAGGCGTGGACCGATGTCGCCAAGGGCATCCGGCGCGCCGTCGAGGCAATCCAGCAGCGCTGGGTGAGTGCAGCACCCGCGGCCGCCGCCGCACCGAGGTCGAGCGACTTCGGCGCCACCTCAGCAAGTGTGGCCGCATCGGCGGCCGAGGACGACAGCTGGGCGCTCGAGGCCGCAGCGCCAGAAGGTACGGGCGACGCCGCGGCACGCAAGCACGAAGAACCCGACAGTCTGGTCCGGCGCATGATGGCCGGCTTCACCAACGAACTGGCGGTCGCGGCACGAATACGCGGCGCACCCGCGATGGATGGCGCCGAGGCCGAAGATACGGCACTGGCGCTGATCGACATGCCCGAGCAGAAGCGGCTGCTGTGGGTGGACGACAAACCGGAAGGCAACGCGCACGAAATCGCCGCGCTCGCAAAACTGCAGGTCGAAGTCGTGACCGCACACAGCACGGAAGAAGCGCTCACGCGCCTCGACGCCGATACCGAGGGCTTCGACCTGGTGCTATCGGACTGGAGCCGACCCGAAGCACTGGAAGGTCAGCCGAGCGCCGCGTTGAGACTGCTGCGCGCGCTGGCGTCGAGACCGCGCCGGCCTCCGCTGATCGTCTACCACGGCGAGTTCGACGATGCTCGCCGCACGGCCCGACGCGACATGCTGCTGCGTGCGGGTGCCTTGGGCGAGGCCGTCGCCCCGGGCGAACTGCTCGCCTTGGTGAAGACCGCCCTGCAGGCGCGCTGAGGCACTCAGCGCATCGCGCGCAGGCGGGCGATACGGTCCTGGGTCGCCGGGTGGGTCGAGAACAGCCCGCGCAGGCCGCCGCCGGAGAGCGGGTTCATGATCATCATCTGCGCCGTTTCGGGGTGCTGCTCGGCGGTATGCATGGGGATGCCGCGCGCGTAGGCGTCGATCTTGGCGAGCGCGCTGGCCAGCGCCTCGGGGTCGCCGGAGATTTCAGCACCGCCACGATCGGCACCGAACTCTCGGGTGCGGCTGATCGCCATCTGGATGATCATGCCGGCCATCGGCGCCAGGATCATCATCGCGATCGACACGATCGGGTTGGGACGGTTCTCGCCGTCGCGACCTCCGAAGAACATGCCGAAGTTGGCCAGCATCGAGATCGCGCCCGCCACCGTGGCCGAGATCGTCGAGATCAGGATGTCGCGGTTCTTCACATGCGCCAGCTCGTGCGCCATGACGCCGCGCAGCTCGCGCTCGGACAGCATGCGCATGATGCCGGTGGTGGCGGCCACCGCGGCATTCTCGGGGTTGCGGCCGGTGGCGAAGGCGTTGGGCTGGGCCTCGTCGATGATGTAAACCTTGGGCATCGGCAGGTCGGCGCGCTGGGCGAGCTCGCGCACCATGTTGTAAAGGTAGGGCGAGGAGGCGGCATCGACCTGGCGCGCGTTGTACATCTTGAGCACGGCCTTGTCGGAGAACCAGTAGGCCCAGAAGTTCATGGCGCCGCCAATGACGAGCGCGATCAGCATGCCCTGCTGGCCGCCGATGGCCGCGCCCATGGCGCCGAACAGGGCGACGATGCCGGCCATCAGGATGGAGGTCTTGATCCAGTTACCGAACATTGCGGTGTCCTTCCTGCAAAAGGTTGATTCAAAAGCCTAGTTTGGGGCCCGACCAGGCAAATTCAAGCATGGTGCGAGGCCCACCGGCCCAACCGTGGCGCTCAGGCCACGGTTGCGAAGCGTTCGCCCACAGAGACCGGGAAGCCGCGCAGGAATTCCGCGGCAGGCAGGCGCTTGCTGCCCGGACGCTGTAACACCGTGCAACGCAGGGCGTCGCGACCGCAGGCGACGGTGATGCCGTCGTCGCCTGCCGCGATCACCGTGCCGGGCTCGCCCCGGCCGGGCACGACCTCGGCCGACCAGCACTTGACCACCGTATCGCGCAGGCTGGAAGCCGCCCCGGGGAAGGGGTCGAAGGCACGCGTCGCGCGCTCGATGTCGGCCGCCGGGCGCGTCCAGTCGATGTTCGCCTCGGCACGCCCGATCTTGGCAGCGTAGGTCACGCCCTCGGCCGGCTGCGGCCTGGCGACCAACTCGCCGCGCTGCAGGGCGGCCAGCGCGGCGACGATGCACTCACCGCCGAGCGCCGCGAGGCGGTCGTGCAGCGTGGCGGTCGTGTCGCGGGGCAGGATCGGCGTCGAGCGCTCGAGCAGCATCGCACCGGTGTCCAGGCCCTCGTCCATCTGCATGATGGTGATGCCGGTCGCGGCGTCGCCGGCTTCGATGGCGCGGTGGATGGGCGCGGCGCCGCGCCAGCGCGGCAACAGCGAGGCGTGGATGTTGAGGCAGCCCAGGCGCGGCATGTCCAGCACCGCCTTGGGCAGGATCAATCCGTAGGCCACCACCACCAGCACGTCCGGCGCACAGGCCGACAGGCGCGCGCGCTGCTCGTCCGTGCGCAGCCTCTCCGGTTGGTCGACCTCGATGCCACGCGCCAGGGCGAGCTGCTTGACCGCGCTCGGCGTGAGCTTCATGCCACGGCCGGCAGGGCGGTCGGGCTGGGTGAGCACCAGCGGCACCGTGTAGCCGGCCTCAAGGATGGCTTCGAGCGCGCAGGCGGCAAACTCGGGCGTGCCGGCGAAGGCGACGCGCAGCGCCGCGGGGGAGAGGGTGTCGGCCATCACGCGGTGATGCGGGCCTTCTTGGCCAGCTTGCTCTTGATGCGGCCGAGCTTGAGCTGGGACAGGTATTCGACGAAGACCTTGCCGTCGAGGTGATCGATCTCGTGCTGGATGCAGACCGCGAGCAAGCCGTCGGCCGCAAGTTCGTAGGGCTCGCCCTTGTCGTCGAGGGCGCGCACCCGAACCCGCTCCGCACGCGTCACCTTCTCGTAGATACCGGGGACGGAGAGGCAGCCTTCCTCGCACACCTGTTCGCCCGAGCGCTCGAGAATCTCGGGGTTGATCAGCGTCATCAGGCCGGATTTGTCCTCGCTGACGTCGATGACCACCACGCGCATGTGGACGTTGACCTGGGTGGCCGCGAGCCCGATGCCGGGCGCCTCGTACATGGTCTCGGCCATGTCGCGCACGAGCTGGCGGATGTCGTCATCGACCGCTGCAACCGGCTTGGCAACCGTATGCAGGCGGGGATCGGGGTATCTGAGAATGGGTAGGAGAGCCATGAATGCCTTGCCGCGTTAAACCTTTAAGTGCAGAATTTCAAGCGTTTTCACATGCATGCGCATGTACTGCGCCGGGGACTCGAAGCGCTTCACGACCGTGTTTGCTTCGCGCATCCGGTTCGACCCTGTCCATGCAACAGCGTTCCAGGGCCTCGTCGGCACGCCCCGCATCTACCGGAAGCGATCAATGACCCGAATTATATTCCCTCTGCTCGTCGCCTTCGCGGCCCTGTTTGGCGCGAGCGCCCACGCTCAATCCGGTGTCCGCCTTGCTGACAACGCACCCGACAGCTACACGGTGGTCCGTGGCGACACCCTGTGGGACATCTCGGGCCGCTTCCTGCAGGAACCCTGGCGCTGGCCCGAAGTCTGGCGCCTCAACCGCGAGCAGATCCGCAACCCGCACCTCATCTACCCGGGGCAGGTCATCCTGCTCGACCGCAGCGGCCCCTGGCTGAGCATCGGCCGGCGCATCGGCGGCACCCAGGACGATCGCGTGCAGCCGCGCATCTACAGCGAAGCACTCGACAGCGCCCTGCCCAGCATCCCGCTGCAGGTAATCGAGCCCTTCCTGAACCGCCCGCTGGTCATCGACGGCCCCCGCCTGGAAGGCTCGGCGACCATCATCGCCACCGAGACCAGCCGCGTGCTGACCGGCACGGGCGACACCATCTTCGCCAAGGACGTCGGCGACGCCGCCGAGGTGTGGCACATCTACCGCCCGGCCAAGCCGCTCGAAGACCCGGTGACGCGCGAAACCCTGGCCTGGGAGGCTGCCTACCTCGGCACCGCGCGCGTGACCGAACGCGGCCAGCCAACCACCCTCGAGGTCACCACCTCGGTCGAGGAAATCGGTGTCGGCGACCTGATGATGCCGAGCGATCGCCCGAGCGTGTTCTCCTTTGCGCCGCATGCGCCCGAGCGCGACGTGAACGGGCGCATCATCTCGATTCATCGCGGCGTGAGCGAAACCGGTCGTCTGCACGTGGTGGCGCTCAACGTTGGCGAACGTGACGGCATCGAGCGAGGCCACGTGCTGGCCCTGTTCCGCAACCGCGGCACGGCCGAATATACCGGCGACGGCGGCAAGGAGACCTTCCAGCTGCCCGAGAAGCGCTACGGCATGGTGTTCGTGTTCCGCGTCTTCGATCGCATCTCCTACGCCCTGGTGATGGAATCCGACGGCCCGGTCACGCTCTCCGACGTCGTACGCCAGCCCTGACGGTCGCCGCCGAGACTCACACGCACTCCCAGGCCTCTTGTCCGCCGATCACGACGACCTCGCCGACTGGTTGCGCCTGAGCTCGCTGCCGGGCCTGGGCGCCGACCGCCAGCGCAGCCTGCTTGCCGCCTTCGGCCTGCCGCGCCACATCTTCGGCGCCGGCCGCAGTGCGCTCGCGGCAGTGGTGGGGGGCGAAGCCGCGGATACAGTGCTCGGCACCCCGCAGGCCGAATGGATGGAGCGCGCGCTCGCCTGGGCGGCCGAGCCCGGCAGCCACGTGCTCACCCTTGCCGACGAAGCCTATCCACGCAGCCTGCTCGACATGGCCGACCCGCCGGTGCTGCTCTACGTCAAGGGCGACCCGGCCCTGCTCCAGCGCCCGGCGATCGCCCTCGTGGGGGCGCGCTCCGCAACCGCTCAGGGAGAGGCCAACGCCGAAGCCTTCGCCCACGAGCTGGCGGCGCAGGGCTTCACCATCGTCAGCGGGCTTGCTCTGGGTATCGACGCGGCAGCCCATCGCGGCGCACTCGCCGCAGGTACAGCCGGGGGCGGCACGATCGCCGTGATCGGTACCGGAATCGATCGCATCTACCCCGCACGCAACGCAACACTTGCCCGCGACATCGCCCGCTGCGGCGTGGTCGTCAGCGAGTTCCCGCTCGGCACACCGCCACTGCAGCACAACTTCCCGCGCCGTAACCGGCTCATCGCCGGTCTCGGGCAAGGCGTGCTGGTGGTCGAGGCCGCACTCAACAGCGGCTCACTGATCACCGCGCGACTGGCGACCGAATGCGGCCGCGAGGTGTTCGCGATCCCGGGCTCGATCCATTCGCCACTGTCGCGCGGCTGCCACCGCCTGATCCGTGAAGGCGCCAAGCTGGTCGAGACGGCCGAAGACGTCGTCGAGGAATTGCGCGGCCGGCTCGGCTGGGCGGCACCCGAGCGCCCGCCCACGGCGGCCGGACGCCGTCGACGCGAACGCAAGGATGCCGCTTCGACGCCGCCGACCATGTCCCAGGCCGAGCTTGCCCTCGACGGCGAGGCGGCACGGGTGCTGCAGATCATCGGCCATGACCCGGTGGACATCGACACGCTGGCCCAGCGCTGCAGCTTGACGGTCGATGCCCTGTACGCCATCCTGCTTCCGCTCGAGCTGGATGGACTCCTCGCGCGCTTGCCCGGGGGGCGCCTCCAGCGCATCTGAATCCGGCCGCACATCACCAGCCGCACGCAAGCACAGCGGGCGGAGCCCTCCATCCGGCATGCCGGTCCTGGAACCGCCCACCACGCTGCCGACCGCCCCCAAATGAGGCCGCCTTGTTCGACATCCTCGTATATCTCTTCGAAAGCTACATCCACGCAGACGCCTGCCCCGAATCCGATCTGCTCGCCCGCAAGCTGTCGGCGGCCGGATTCGACCAGGACGAGATTTCCGAAGCGCTCGACTGGCTGGCCGGCCTGCGCCGCGTGGCACGCGACATCCACCCCGGCATCGCGCCCAGCAGCGGATCGGTACGGATCTACACCGATGAAGAGCAGAAGCAACTCGACGCCCGCTGCCGCGGCTTTCTGAGCCTGCTCGAAAGCGCTGGCGTCCTCGGCGCCGCGCACCGCGAGCTGATCATCGAGCGTGCGATGGCCCTGAACGACTTCACCATCTCGCTGAATCGCCTCAAGGTCATCGTACTGATGGTGCTGTGGCAGCAGGAAGAGCCTATCGACACCCTGATGGTGGACGAGCTCCTCACCGAAGAGGAAGACTGGGCCTACGAACCGACCTTGCATTGAGTGGTCAATCCAGCCTGCTTGCAAGCGCAAGCAGGCTGTCCTTATCATCCGCCGCTTCCCGAACCCCGCGCGCCCGCTGGGCGCCACAGTCGTCTCGACACGAGCATGAGCAAGCAACTGATCATCGCGGAAAAGCCTTCCGTTGCGCAGGACATCGCCCGTGCGCTGGGCGGCTTCACCAAGGAGAAGGACTACTTCGAGTCCGACGAATACGTCTTGTCGTCGGCCGTGGGTCACCTTCTCGAGCTCACTGTGCCCGAGGAGTTCGAGGTCAAGCGCGGCAAGTGGACCTTCGCCCATCTGCCGGTGATCCCGCCCCACTTCGCGGTCAAGCCGATCGAGAAGACCGAGGATCGGCTCAAGCTGCTCACCCGGCTCATCAAGCGCAAGGACGTCACCGGCCTCATCAATGCCTGTGACGCGGGCCGCGAGGGCGAGCTGATCTTCAACTTCATAGCCCAGCACGCGGGCAGCAAGAAGCCGATGCAGCGCCTGTGGCTGCAGTCGATGACCGCACAGGCGATCCGCGACGGCTTCGCCCATCTGCGCGCCGCGCAGGACGTCGAGGGCCTGCGCAACGCGGCGATCTGCCGCGCCGAATCCGACTGGCTGATCGGCATCAACGGCACGCGCGCGATGACCGCGTTCAACTCCAAGACCGGCGGCTTCCACCTCACCACCGTGGGCCGGGTGCAGACGCCGACGCTGGCGATGGTGGTCGAGCGCGAGGACCGCATCCGCAAGTTCAAGTCGCGCGACTACTGGGAACTCGAGGCGCGCTTTGGCTGCGCCGCCGGCGAGTACCCGGGGCGCTGGTTCGACGAGAAGTTCAAGAAGCCCGAGGGCGACGAGCACGCCACCGCCTTCCGCCTGTGGGACAAGGCCCAGGCCGAGGCCATCCGCAGCAAGTGTGCAGGCAAGCCGGGCGTGGTCAGTGAAGAGGCCAAGCCCTCCACCCAGTTGTCGCCGCTGCTGTTCGATCTCACCAGCCTGCAGCGCGAGGCCAACGGCCGCTTCGGCTTCTCCGCCCGGGTGACGCTGCAACTCGCCCAGGCGCTGTACGAGAAGCACAAGGTGCTGACCTACCCGCGTACCGACGCGCGCGCACTGCCCGAGGACTACCTCGCCACGGTGAGCGAGGTCATGCGCACGCTGCCCGACCAGTACGCGCCCTTCGCCAACGAGATCGCCAAGCACGGCTGGGTGAAGCCCAACAAGCGCATCTTCAACAACGCCAAGATCTCCGACCACTTCGCGATCATCCCCACCGGCGCACTGCCGAAGAACCTGTCCGAAGCCGAACACAAGATCTACGACCTCGTCACCAAGCGCTTCCTGGCGGTTTTCTACCCCGCGGCCGAGTACCAGATCACCACCCGCATCACGCGCGTCGAGGGCGAGGCCTTCAAGACCGAGGGCAAGGTGCTGGTCAATCCGGGCTGGCTGGCGGTGTATGGCAAGGAAGCGGCCAACGACGAGAAGGATGCCAAGGACGGCAGCGCACCGCAGCTGGTCGCTGTGAAGCAGGGCGAAACGGTGTCCACCGAGGACATCACGGTCAAGTCGCTGCAGACCAAGCCGCCAGCGCGCTTCAACGAAGCCACGCTGCTCTCCGCAATGGAAGGCGCGGGCAAGATGGTCGACGACGAGGAATTGCGCGCGGCGATGGCCGAACGCGGTCTCGGCACGCCAGCCACCCGCGCGCAGATCATCGAAGGCCTGATCAGCGAGCAGTACATCCATCGCGAAGGCCGCGAACTGATCCCGAGCGCCAAGGCCTTCTCGCTGATCACGCTGCTGAAGGGACTGGGCGTCACCGCGCTGACCTCGCCCGAACTCACCGGCGGCTGGGAATACAAGCTCGCGCAGATGGAGCACGGCAAGCTCAGCCGCGAAGCCTTCATGAACGAGATCGCCGAGATGACGCGCGAGGTCGTGGAGCGCGCAAAGCGCTACGAGTCCGACACCGTACCGGGCGAGTTCGTGACGCTGCAGACGCCGTGCCCGAAGTGCGGCGGCGTCGTGAAGGAGAACTACAAGAAGTTCGCCTGCCAGGCCTGCGACTGGAGCACCTGGAAGATCGTCGCCGGTCGCCAGTTCGAGTACGACGAGATCGAGACCCTGCTGCGCGAGGGCAAGGTCGGCCCGCTGCTCGGCTTCCGCAACAAGATGGGGCGCCTGTTCAATGCCGACATCGTGTTGAACGAGGACAAGCAGCCCACCTTCGACTTCGGCCAGCCCAAGGAGGGCGAGGAGGCCGAGGCGGTGGACTTCTCCGCGCAGGAGGCCGTCGGTGCCTGCCCGAAGTGCGCCAGCCGGGTGTACGAGCACGGCATGGCCTATGTGTGCGAGAAATCGGTGGGACCAGGCAAGAGCTGCGATTTCCGCTCCGGCAAGATCATCCTGCAGCAGCCAATCGAACGCGAGCAGATGGCCAAGCTGCTGACCGAGGGCAAGACCGACCTGCTCAAGGGCTTCGTGTCGGCACGCACGCGACGCAAGTTCTCCGCCTTTCTGGTGCGCGGCAAGGACGGCAAGGTTGGCTTCGAGTTCGAAGCCAAGGCACCGAAGGCGACCAAGCCCGCCGCGGCGAAGGCGGGCGAAACCGCAGGCGAGGGTGCTGAAGCACCCGCTCCGCGCAAACGCAGCACCACGCGCAAGGCGAGCTGAACAGACCAGAAAGCTCGCGACTTGCGTCGCGCCTACAGCGAGGCCGCACGCGGCGCGGTTTTCCGCGTCGGAGCGGCACCCGCCGCGAGGGGTTGAAGGCGATGCCCCCTTCAACCCCCCGGCCGCGCACGCCGATCCGGTTCAGCCCGATTTGGCGGCGTTCAGGCGCTTGACCCCGGCGACGAAGCGCGACAGCGTCTCGGACAGCACACCACGCGGGATCATCACTTCGATGAGCTGGAAACGCCCACGCGTCGCCATCGCACGATCCAGCGCCTGCTTGAGCTGGGCCCGGGTGTGCACGCGCACGCCGTCGCCGCCCATGCCCGCGGCCATCTGCGCGAAGCCCCAGTCGTCGAGATCATTGAAGCCCGACTCGGGCTGGAAGGTGCGCAGCATCTCCCAGCTGCTGTTGTTGAACAGCAGCACGATCGGATCCCAGCCGTAGCGTCGGCAGTTGCCCAGTTCCCAGCCCGTCATCTGAAAGGCGCCGTCGCCAACGAGGATGAGCGGACGCTGGCCCGTAGCCGCCTGCAGGCCGAGGCCCGCGGGCACACCAAAACCCATCGTGGCGTAATAGCCCGGCGCCACCAGGGCGGTGTGCTCGATGTCCATCGCGGTGAACAGGCAGTCGCCCATGTCGGAGGCGATCGGCAACTTGCCATGCTCGGCCATCAGGTCATTGACGGCCAATGCCACGTCGGCTGGCGCGATGGTGGCCTCGTCGGCCACCAGGCCATGCGGGAAAGCCGGGCGCGACACCTCGAAGTGTTTCGCCGCCGGGGGCACGCAGGCAAGCAGGCCATCGACGAGCGCATCGAGCGGGATGCGTGGGTAGGTGTGGTAACCCATCGTCACCCGTCCCTCCAGCGCCTGGATGGTCTTGCGCAGGTCGATGTGCTTCTCTGACACCGCGAAGTTGGTGTCCGAGATGATCACGCCGAGCAGGAACAGACCGTCGGAGTCCTCCACCAGCCGCGTCACCTCGGGCAGGCCGGCCAGGCCCATGTAGGTACCCACCAGCGGTGCGCCATGATCTGCAAGCAGGCCGCGGCCCATGAAGCTGGTCACCACCGGCAGGCCAAGGCGGCGCGACAGCTCGGCGACCTTGTCCTCGAGCCCGAAGCGGCGCACCTCGACCCCCACCATCAGCACCGGCGCGGATGCGCGCCCGATACGTTCGAGGATCTCTGCGACACACGCCTGCAGCGCCTCGCCATCGACCGCTGGCGGCGGCTCGGCGATCACCGCTGCGCAGGGCTGGGCGACCATGTCGCGCGGGATCTCGATGTACACCGGCTGCGAGTTGCGCAGGCAATTGGCGAGGACGCGCGCGATGTCGGCGGGCGCGCGCGCTGCATCGTCCAGACGCACCTGATCGCAGGTGATCTCACGGAAGATCTGGAACTGGGAGTCGAGCGTCTTGGCCTGGTGATGCAGCAGCAGCCCGGAGTTCGACTCGCCGCGGCCCGGACCGCCGGACAGGACCACCAGCGGTGATTTCTCGGCATACGCTGCGGCCACCGAGTTGATCATGTTGAGCGCACCTGCGCCGTAGGTTACCGCGGCCACGCCCAGTCCGCCGCCGATGCGTCCGGCCGCGTCGGCGGCGAAGCCCACCCCTGGCTCATGCGAGAGCGTATGCAGGGGCAGGATCTTCGATTCCTCGATGATGCGGAAATAGGGCAGGGCGAAGTCGCCCGGGATGCCGAAGATCTGCCGCGCGCCATGCGCCTTGAGCGCATGCAGCAAGGATTCGGTAAGCGTCATGGGGTGTCTCCTCAGGTGGTCTTGTGAGGAGCATTATGCTGCGCATCCCACACATAAAGTGCGCGTTATTCGCGCATTTATCGGTAATATGCGCACAATTCATGCATATGAAAGCACATAAATGAGCACTTTCACCGTAGACCGTCAGGATCTGGCACTCCTCGATGCCCTGCAGCGCAGCGGCAATGCCACCAATGCCACGCTTGGCGAACAGGTCCACCTGTCCGCATCCCAGGTGAGCCGGCGCCTGCAGCGCCTGCAGGAAGGCGGACTGATCGCCGGTTACGCCGCACTGCTGAACCCCGCAGCCGTCGGCCTGGGCGTCACCGCCTTCGCCCATGTCGTGCTCGAGCGCCAGGGCGGGGCACGCAGCGAAGCCTTCGAAGCCGCCGTCGCCGGCTTGCCCGAGGTACTCGAGTGCTTTTCGGTGAGCGGCAACGCCGACTACGTACTGCGCCTGGTCGCTCCCGACCTGGCCGCTTTCTCCGAACTGATGATGAAGCGCGTGCTGTGCCTGCCCGGCATCGCCAACGTGAAGACCGACATCGTGCTCGGCCGCGTGAAGCAGACCCATGTCCTGCCCCTGGACCACATCACCCAGCCCAGCCAGCCCAGGCAACGCGTGCGCTTTTCCGGAGGCTGAAATGAGGACGGGCCCCGCAGGGCCCGTATGCAACTCCGCGCGCCGACTGGCGCGGCTGCACTCAAGCTCAGGCTTCGAGCAGGCTGCGCAGCATCCAGGCGGTTTTCTCGTGCACCTGCATGCGCTGGGTCAGCAGGTCGAGGGTAGGCTCGTCGCTCGCCTTGTCGGCGACCGGCGCGATGCTGCGTGCGGTCTTGATCACCGCTTCCTGGCCCTGGACGAGCAGGCGGATCATGTCCTGCGCCGAGGGTACCCCGTCCGGCTCACTCATGCTGGTGAGCTTCTGGAACTCCTTGTAGGTGCCGGGCGCCGGGAAGCCCAGCGCGCGGATGCGCTCGGCGATCTGGTCAACTGCGAGTGCGAGTTCGTTGTATTGCGCCTCGAACATGAGGTGCAGCGTGTTGAACATCGGCCCGGTGACGTTCCAGTGGAAATTGTGTGTGGTCAGGTACAGGGTGTAGCTGTCCGCCAACAGGCGCGAAAGGCCCTCGGCGATCTTGGCGCGATCCTTCTTGGTGATGCCGATATCGATTTCCATGTCGCTTCTCCTGTGATTGATGCGCTGGAGCGGCTGCGTCCAGCCGGGATGGTTCAATCGTAAGCCAATCGGTCCAATGAATCCAATTGATCGCCGGAATACCTTTCATGCCGCAGGGCTATGCCTGGCGCAGCCCCGTATCCACCTGTGGAACACGCCCCACCGGCCGTACCCCGGGCAGTTCGCTGTCCAGGATCGCCGCTCGTAGCACGTCGATCGCCCCGCTGCGCGGGTAGGTGACACGCCACGCCAGGGCGACACGGCGCTGAGGCTCGGGGTCGCTGAACGGCCGTACCGCGACCAAGGGGTTCTGCGCCGACATCTCGTCGACCGCCGAACTGGGCAACACCGTCACGCCGAGACCCGTGGCCACCATGTGGCGGATGGTCTCGAGCGAACTGCCCTCCAGCGTGCGCTGCAGCCCGCCGATGTTGCGGCAGCTCGGGCACACCTCGAGCACTTGCTCGCGGAAGCAGTTGCCCGCGCCAAGCAGCAACAACTGGTCGTCGGCGAGGTGCTCGGCCGAGACCGACTCATCCTGCGTCCACGGATGGGCCGACGGCATCAGCACCCGGAACGGCTCGTCGTAGACCGGCTGGGCGACGATGCCGGGCTCTTCGAACGGCAGGCTGATGATGATGACATCGAGCTCGCCGCGCTTGAGCGACTCGGCCAGGCGAGCGGTGAAGTTCTCCTGGATGATCAGCGGCATGCGCGGCGCAAGCTGGTGCACGCGCGGGATCAGGCGCGGCAGCAGGTAAGGGCCGATGGTGTAGATCACCCCTACGCGCAGCGGGCCTGCAAGCGGATCCTTGCCCGCCGCGGCGATCTCCTGGATCTGGCTCGCCTCCATCAGCACCTTCTCTGCCTGCGCGACGATGCGGCGACCGGTCTCGGTAATCTTGACCTCGGAGGCGCTGCGCTCGAAGAGCTGGACGCCGAGTTCCTCCTCGACCTTCTTGACCGCGACGGACAGCGTCGGCTGTGACACATGGCATTTCTCGGCCGCACGGCCGAAATGACGCTCGTACGCCAACGCGACGAGGTAGCGGAGATCGGTCAGGGTCATGGCGTTTATGCGTTCCGGAAAAGGAATGGAGCCTGAAGCGGATAGCTGGGGATGTTACAGCTTCCAATGCCCTCCTGCGCGACCGGCGGCTCACCGCTATACTTCGCCAGCCCTGACTCAGCTCAAACCCATCGATGCGCTCCCACTCCGGTACTGCCGGCGGACTGGCCCTGATTCTCACCGCAAGCCTGTGCGCAGGACAGGTGCGGGCAGAAGACAGCTTCTTCGCACCGCTGCCGGTCGTGCTCAGCGCCTCGCGCCTGCCCCAGACCCTGCACGACAGCCCGGCTGCGGTCACGGTATTCGATGCGGACTTCATCGCTGCCACCGGCTACCGCGACCTCAGCCGCCTGATGCGGCTCGTCCCCGGCTTCCAGGTTGGCCAGGAACGCGGCAACGCACACTGGGTCACCTACCATGGCCTGGGCATGGACTATCCACTGCAGATGCAGGTCCTGATCGACGGGCGCTCTTATCCTGCGCCCTCGTTCAACTCTTCGGCGGAGCGCATCTCGCTGCAGGATATCGAGCGCATCGAGGTGGTACGCGGCTCGAACTCCGCCGCCTTCGGCTCGAACGCCTTCCTGGGCATCGTCAACATCCGCACCCGGCATAGCGCCGACAACACCGGAACAAGCCTGCGTCTGAGCCGTGGCGCGCCCGGCATCCTGGACGTCAGCGCGCGCCATGCCGTCGAATCGGCCCCGCTCAGCCTGCGCATCAGTGCGCAGCACGAGGCCGACGAAGGCTTTGCCGGGCTGCATGATGGTCGCCGCACGAACCTGTTGTCGGTGCGGGGAGATCTCCAGCTCGACGAACGCAACGAGCTCAACCTCAATGCGGTGTTTGCCGAGGGCCGGCGCGACGCGGGCTATGAGCGCTCCTTCTTCAACAGCGCCGGCATGCGCGAATCGCAGCACGCCAACCGCACCTTGCACCTGCGCTGGCGCCACGTCGCCGCGGCCGAAGAGGAGTGGCTGGTGTCGGCCTACTGGAATCGCCAGCGCGTGCGTGACGAATGGCGGCTGGATTCGCGCATCAACCCCCCGCTCCCGCTCGCGCCTGGCGTTGCCTTCGGTGCCGACGTCGGCAACACCGCAGTGACCGACCAGCACAGTCTCGAAGTCGAGCACCGCTGGCGCCTCGATCCCGCCACACGCGTGCTGTGGGGCGCCGAATGGCGGCATGTCGAGCAGGCCTCGCCCTTTTATTTCCACGCTGCCAAGGCGCACCAGCGCAGCGAGCAGCGCCTGTTCGCCAATCTGGAATGGCGCAGCGCACCGGCATGGCTATGGAACTTCGGCGGCATGGTGGAGAAGCTCGGTGGCGATGCCGCTCGTTTTGCGCCACGCGTATTCCTCAACTGGCAGGCCGCTCCCGACATGACCTGGCGTCTCGGCCACTCGCGCGCCTGGCGCCAGCCCGGACTTTTCGAACGCAATGCCGATGTGCGCATCGTTTCCGACACCGGTGCGCTGCTGCAGCAACGCCAGCTTCCTAATCCGGCCCTGAGGCCGCAGCGCATCGACGCCTTCGAACTCGGCTTCCTGGGCGTACTGCCTGACCAGCGCAGCACCCTCGACGTGCGCCTGTTCCATGAGCGCATCGATGATCTCATCGTGCGCCAGCCCGGACCGCTCATCACCGACCTGCCCCGCACCGGCGACGCGGGCTACCTTGCCTTCCTGGAGACCCTGCGCAGCACGCGCTGGGAGAACTACGCCGGCAAGGTCCGCCTCAGCGGACTCGAGTACCAGTTGCGCACCAGCCCATGGCCCGGGACCGAGTTCATCCTGTCGCACAGCATGATCGATCGCCGCGCCGCGGACGACCGCATCCGCGGCAATACCGCACCCTACTCCGGCAGCCTGAGCTGGCTGCAACGCGTCGGCCCCTGGCAATCGATGCTGAGCGTACTGCGCATGGGACCGATCGACGCCGGCTTCAGCTACGTGCCCGGCTTCAGCTACACCGTGCCTGCGTACACCACCGTGGACTGGAGTGCAGCGCGCAGCTTCCGCCTTGAACACGGCACCCTGAGCTTGCGGCTGAGCGCGATCAACCTGCTCGGCCGCCACCAGGAACTGGCCAACCGGCCACTGCAGGCACAGGCGGAGTATCGCAACCGGCCGGCGAACCAGGCCGGGCGACAGGTCCATGTCACGCTGCAGGCGGAATTCTGACGCCCCTGGCGAGCAGGCAGAGGCGCCGGCCTTGAAGTCACGCCCGCTCGGCCCGATCTGAAAGCGGACGTGTCGTCGGGAACAGGATGCGGATTCCCGCGTCCACGCACTCGTGCACGTCCATCAACTTCCACGACCACGCGTGAATACCGATATGAAGAAGATCATTGCCGTCAGTGCCCTCGCCGTCGCGCTTGCAGCGGCGCTCCCGCAGGGGGCCTTCGTGTCGCCGGCCATGGCGCAGGCGACCGCTCCCTCCATGGTGTCGCCCAACCGCTACGGGCTGCCGGACTTCGGCGACCTGGTCGAGCAGGTCGGACCTGCGGTCGTCAACATCAGCGTCGTCCAGCGCCAGGCACAGGGCGTCACCGGTGAGAACCCGTTCGCGAACGACCCCTTCTACGACTTCCTGCGTCGCTTCGGGGTACCCATGCCGGGATTCCCGGGCCAGCCGGGCATGGGGCCGCGCGCACGCCAAGGCATCGGCTCGGGTTTCATCGTCAGCCAGGACGGCTATGTGCTGACCAATGCCCATGTGGTGGCAGGCGAGAACGCGGATGCCGCGCTGTCCGAGGTCACCGTGCGGCTGATCGACAAGCGCGAGTTCAAGGCAACGGTGGTGGGGGTCGACCGCCGCACCGACGTCGCCCTGCTCAAGATCGACGCGCAGAACCTGCCCACCCTCAGGATCGGCAATGCCGACGACGCCCGCGTCGGCGAGTGGGTGGTGGCGATGGGCTCACCCTTCGGATTCGACAACACGGTCACCGCCGGCATCATCTCGGCCAAGGCGCGCCGCCTGCCGGACGAGACCTACGTACCCTTCATCCAGACCGACGTCGCGATCAACCCGGGCAACTCGGGCGGCCCCTTGTTCAACCTCGCGGGCGAAGTGATCGGCATCAATTCGCAGATCTACTCGCGCTCGGGCGGCTTCATGGGCATTTCGTTCGCAATCCCGATCGACGTTGCCATGAACGTCAAGGACCAGCTCGTCGCCCACGGCCGTGTCCAGCGCGGCCGCCTGGGCATTGCCATCCAGGGCGTCGACAAGGAGCTTGCCCAGTCCTTCGGGCTGGCCGAGGCTCACGGCGCACTGGTGGCCAGCGTCGACCCGGGCAGCGCGGCGGAGAAGGCCGGCCTGCAGCCCGGTGACGTGGTGCTGCAAGTAGATGGCCGGCGCATCTCCGATTCGGCCGAACTGCCGCGCGTGATCGGCGAGAAACGCCCGGGGACCCAGGTGCGCATGGAGATCTGGCGCGATGGCCGCAGCCGCAGCGTCACCGCAACGCTCGACGAACTGACCACCGATACGGTGGCCGCAGCCGACCCCCTGCCCAGCCAGGTGGAAAAGCTGGGCGACAAGCTCGGGCTGAGCGCACGCGCCCTCACCGCCCAGGAGGCTTCCGAACTGCGGCTGCGCGGCGGCCTGGCCGTGGAGAGCGTCGATGGCGCCGCCGCGCGTGCCGGATTGCAGCGCGGCGATGTAATCCTGGCCATCAACAACCAGCCGGTGACCACCATCGCCGAGTTCCGCGCTCAGTTGCAGCGTTCGGGCAACCGCTTCGCACTGCTGATTCAGCGCGGCAGCGCACGCATCTTCGTCCCCGTCCGCATCGAATAAGTCATTCGACACGCTGGCGGGGGGCTGCAGCACACGTGCTGCAGCCCCCCGCCAGCGCTCAGAAGCGGAACCGCGACACCGAATCCTGCAGCTGTGCTGCCAGCGCCTCCAGGTGGCGTGCAGCCTCCACGGTCTGATCGACGGTGCGGCCGTTGTCCTGGGCCATGCCGGCGATCTCGCTGATGCTGGAAGTCACCGACTGGCTCGATACCCGCTGCGAACCGGTGGCCTGCGCGATGTGGTCCAGCCCGTCCACGACCTCTACGACCAGCACATTGGCCGAATCGAGCACCTGGCTCACCGTTTCAGCTACTGCGCGGCTCGACTCGATGTGATGCAGGCCATCCTCGATCGAACCCTGAACGGAATCCGAGCGGCTGCTGATCTCGCGCGTCAAGGCATCGATCTCGCCTGCCGAGCGCGCGGATTTCTCTGCCAGCTTGCGCACTTCGTCGGCCACCACGGCAAAACCACGGCCCTGCTCGCCTGCCCGCGCCGCTTCGATCGCCGCATTGAGTGCAAGCAGGTTGGTCTGCTCGGCAATGTCCCGCACTTCGCTCGTCATGCGCGAGATCGCCTGCGTCGAGCCAACAAAGTCGCTCACCGCATCGGCCATCTGCTTGACGGTGGCTTCGACCTGGCCCACCTCGCCGACAAGTCGCCGCAGGCTCTCCTGCCCTTCCCGAGCGCGCTGCAAGCTGTCATGCGAACGCGCACGCACGGCCTCGGTGCGCTCGGCAATGCTGGAGATGTTGCCCATCATGGCGTCGACGGTCTCCGCCGCGTTTGCCGATGTGGCGCGCTGGCGTTGCGAGCCCTGGGCAACTGCCGTGGCGCTTCCGGCCAGCTGCCCGGCCGCGTAGGTGACTGCCGAGGCCGACTGCGCGACCTGGCGTACCAGTGCGGCCAGGGTTGCCAGCATTTCATTGAAGGTGAGCGCGGTGCGCCCGATCTCGTCGTGGCCACCCACTTCCAGGCGCCGGGTCAGGTCACCACCGCCTTGCGCAATCTGTGCCAGGCCTTCATTGAGGTGAGACAGCGGACGACTGACGAAGCGACGGATGAACAGATAGACGAAACCGATCAGCGGCAAGGAGACGAGGAAGGCAAACACGATGCTCTGGTTGCGAAAATCGATCACCGCCGCATTGGCCTTGTCGAGCGAAATCCGCATCGACACCGCACCGAGCGGTGTGCGATCGGCGACCTGGTGACATGCGATGCAATCCTTTCCCAGCCAGTCGCGCAAGGCGAGAGACGGGATCACCACACGCAGATGCTCGCCATGCTCGGCATTGTGCTCGACCCGCATCGTGGTCCGGCCCTCGGCCAGGGCCAGGCGTTCGTCGGCATCGCCACCGACCGTCGGCAAGCCGCCGTCGCCGAAGACCTTGCTCACTGCCTCACCACGGATCACCTTGAGGTCGCGCACGACGCTGAGTTCCTTGATCTGGTCAAGGAACACGTCGCGTTGACCGACCGTACCCGTGATCATCATGCCGGTGAGGCCGGCCATGGTCATCTCATTGATGCTGCCGGCAAAGTCCTTGGCCTGCTCGATCGCCATGTTGCGGTTGACCCGTGTCTCCCACGCGATCATCCCACCCCAGGCCACGACCAGCATGAGCCAGATCACCAGGGTGAGGCGAAGCCAGATCGGTGTATCAGCCAGACGGCGCATCATTCATCTCCTTGTCCGCAGGGACATATCCCTTGCTTGCTGTTTCTTGCTTATAGACTGCTTATTACGACGCCGTCGCGGCAGGCTTTAACACTACGCACGCGATTGCCTCCGCTCATACGATCGGAATATCATCGCTTGTCGATATGCGATGTGCTGAACCAATCCGCAAGGCGCACTGTCGCAAGGCGGTCAGTCAGCAACCCACATGCCCGCTGTGCCGCTGCCGACACGCATTACCCTTCCCACAACGCTAAGAGGTCGTCAATGAAGAAATCCATCCTGTTCGGCGTCATCGCCCTGTCCGTTGCAGCCACCGCTTCCGCTCAGGTCAAGCCGGAAGACCAGATCAAGTTCCGCCAGGCCGGCTACAGCTTCATGAGCTGGAACATGGGCAAGATCAAGGCCAACGTTGAAGGCGAGTTCAACGCGCAGCAGGTGCAGGCCGCTGCCAACGCCATCGCAGCTATCGCGGGTTCGGGCATGGGCGCACTGTACGGCCCGGGCACCGACAAGGACATCGGCGACCGCAAGACGCGCGCCAAGCCCGAACTGTTCCAGAACATGGAAGATGTCGGCAAGCTGGCGATGGATTTCAACGCCGCTGCAGCGAACCTGGCACAGGCTGCCGCCAGCGGTGACAAGGCCGCGGTGCAGAAGGCCTTCGGTGAAACGGGCGCCACCTGCAAGGCCTGTCACGACAAGTACCGCGCCGACTGACCCTGCACGGTACTTGTACTCCAACGACAAAGCCACCCTTGGGTGGCTTTGTCGTTCTCTACGCCAGGCAAGGGACGACCTTACCAGGCGGGTACCGGAGGCGGTGGCGGCGGCGCAATGAAGCTGCCCGTCGCTGCGTAAAGCACGGCAGCCGTGATCGCCAACGCAAGCAGCAAAGCCACGATGCCGCCACCCTGCGCGGCTTGGGCATCGGCCTCATCGACCTCCTTGTCGCCGGTGATCATCGGCTTGACCAGGTTGTCCTTCTTGAACACGGCATAGAACAGCACTGCCCCCACGTGCAGCGCGACGAGGACGATGATCGGCCAGTAGTTCTGCCGGTGCAGGCCGCTCAACCAATCGCTGGTATCGCCGCTCACCAGCGCGCGCAAGGGGCCGGAAAAAGCGATGTCATCGTTGGCAAAAAGCCCGGTGACCGCCTGGTAACTCATCACGCCGAGCAGGGCGAGCACCGACAGGGCGCCGAGCGGGTTGTGACCAAGCCCGCTCCAGTGACCGCGCAGGTGCGCCCACAGATGAGCGGGGCCCGGGACGAAGTCCGCAAAGCGGGCATAGGTGGAGCCGATGAAGCCCCACACCAGGCGAAAGGTTAGCAGCCCCAGGATGGCAATGCCGACGCGGCCGTGCCACTGGATGAAGCTGCCGCCGAGTTGGCCGGTAACGTAGGCCGCAACCACGAGGACGGCCAGCAGCCAGTGGAACAATCGGGTGGGCAGGTCCCAGACGCGGACTTTACGTGTCGTCATGTGTGTGTCGTTCCATGATCAAAATGCGTGGTGTTGCGAAGAAGGCTGCGCGCCGCAAGATCGTCTGCCCGAGCACAGACCCGGCGTCGGCGCGCGGGTTCCGGCGCACAGGACATCATCCAGCCTTGCGCTGCGCCAGGAACTCGCGCAGATGGCGCCCGGTGTGCGACTCCGGCGTCGCCATCGCCACCTCGGGCGGGCCTTCGGCCACCACCCGGCCGCCGCCATCGCCGCCCTCCGGGCCGAGGTCGATCAGCCAGTCGGCCTCGGCCATGACGTCGAGGTCATGCTCGATCACCAGCACCGTATGGCCAGCATCGGTCAGGCGGTGCAGCACCCGGATCAGCTTGTCGACGTCGGCCATGTGCAGGCCCACCGTCGGCTCGTCCAGCACATACAGGCTGTGCTTGTCGGCCGGCAGCGGCACACCACCCGTGTCTTCGGAGTCACCCGGGCGGCGGCGCACCTTGGCCAGTTCGGTCACCAGCTTGATGCGCTGCGCCTCGCCGCCCGACAGCGTCGGGCTGGGCTGGCCCAGGGTCAGGTAGCCAAGGCCGACGTCCTGCAGCAGCTGCAGCGGGTGGGCGATCGCGGGATGGGCGGAGAAGAAATCCACCGCCTCGTCCACCGGCATCGCCAGCACCTCGGCGACGGTCCTGTCCTTCCAGCGCACCGACAAGGTCTCGGGATTGAAGCGTGCGCCGCCGCAGCCCTCGCAGGGCGTCTTCACATCGGGGAGGAAGCTCATCTCGACGGTGGTCTGGCCGGCGCCATCGCAGACCGGGCAGCGCCCGGCGCCGGTGTTGAAGGAAAAGCGCGAAGCGTTCCAGCCGCGGGTGCGGGCGTCGAAAGTGTCGGCGAAGAGCTTGCGGATCGCGTCCCAGAAGCCGACGTAGGTCGCCGGGCAGGAGCGCGGGGTCTTGCCGATCGGGGTCTGGTCGACCTCCAGCACACGGCCGACCTGTTGCCAGCCATGGACGCCCTTGCAGCCGATCAGGGCCTGGTCGACCTCTTCGGGCTGTGCCTTGCCGCGGCGGCGGGCACGGGTGGCCTCGGGGTCTCCAAGGCGGGTGCGCAGGTTGGCGTGGATGACGTCGCGTGCCAGGCTGGACTTGCCCGAGCCGGACACGCCCGTCACCACCGTCAGGCGCGCGAGCGGAATGCGCACCGTCACGTTGCGTAGGTTGTGCAGGCTGGCGCCTTCGATGCGGATCGCCGCATGGTCGTCGGGCACCGCGCGGCGCGGCCGCAGCGGGTGCTGCAGCGGGTGGCGGAAGCATGCGCCGGTGGCGGATTCGGGCGCGGCCAGCAGGTCGTCGATGCCGCCTTCGGCCACCACCCGGCCGCCGCGCACCCCGGCGCCAGGGCCGAGGTCGATGACGTGGTCGGCGCGGCGGATGGTGTCCTCGTCGTGCTCGACCACCAGCAGGGTGTTACCGCGGTCGCGCAGCGCCTCCAGGGTGTCGAGCAGCAGGCGGTTGTCGCGCGGGTGCAGGCCGATGGTCGGCTCGTCGAGGATGTAGCACACGCCGCGCAGGTTGGAGCCGAGCTGCGCCGCCAGGCGGATGCGCTGCGCCTCACCGCCGGACAGCGTGGGCGCGGCACGGTCGAGCGCCAGGTAGCCCAAGCCGACGTGCTGCAGGAAGGCCAGCCGCCCACGGATCTCGCTGACGAGGTCGCGGGCGATGTCGGTTTCGCGCTCGTTCAGCGCCAGATCGGTGAAGAAGCCGGCCGCCTCATCTACTGCTTGTGCCGCGAGCTGGTGCAGGCCGAGCTCGCGGAAGCGCACTGCACGCGCCACCGGATTGAGGCGCGCGCCGTCACAGGCGGGGCAGGGCTCGTCGCTGACGATGACCTCTTCCGCATCGCCCAGGTCGAGCGCGTCCGGGTCCTCGATGCGCGCTGCGGTCTTCAGCCCGGTGCCGTAGCACTTGGGGCACCAGCCGTGCTTGGCGTTGTACGAGAACAGGCGTGGATCGGGCTCGGGGAAGCCGGTGCCGCAGCTCGGGCAGGCGCGAAGGGTAGAGAAGGTGATCGGCGCCGCACCGAGCTTACCGATCTCGAGCACCTTGATCACACCTTTGCCGATCTCCAGCGCCTGGCGGACGAATTCTCGCAGCGTGGCCTCGTGCTCGGGCTGCACCACCACCATGCCGGTCGGCAGCTCGATGTTGTGTTCCTTGTAGCGGTCCAGCCGTGGCCACTTGGCGGTGGGCAGGTATTCGCCATCGACGCGCAGCTGCGTGTGGCCCTTGCTCCGCGCCCACTTGGCGAGGTCGGTGTACAGGCCCTTGCGGTTGACGACCAGCGGCGCCAGCACTTCGACCGAGGCGCCGCGCAGTTCGCGCTGGATCTGGGCGACGATGGCCTCGAAGCTCTGCGGCGTCACCGGCACGTTGCAATCGGGGCAGAACTGCGTGCCCAGCTTCACGTACATCAGGCGCAGGAAGGGGTGGATCTCGGTCAGCGTCGCCACCGTGCTCTTGCGCCCGCCGCGGCTGGTGCGCTGCTCGATCGCCACCGTGGGCGGGATGCCGAACAGGCCATCGACGTCGGGCCGGCTGGCCGGCTGCACGAACTGGCGCGCGTAGGCGTTGAGCGATTCCAGGTAGCGCCGCTGGCCCTCGCCGAAGACGATGTCGAAGGCCAGGGTGGATTTGCCCGAGCCGGACAGGCCGGTGATCACGGTGAACTGGTCACGCGGGATCTGCAGGCTGACGTTCTTCAGGTTGTGCTCGCGGGCGTGGCGGATCTCTATCGCCGGCGCGGCAATCGGGCGGTAATCCACCCGCGGTTCGGCAGCGACGAGGGATCGCTTCCCCCCTGTAGGAGCGGCGCCAGCCGCGAGCGGTTCTTCCGTCTGGAGATGCGCCAAACCCTCGCGGCTGGCGCCGCTCCTACAAAGGGGCGCTTCACCGCTGCGGGTGCGGGTGCGGGTGCGGGTGCGGGCCAGGGCCTCGGCATATTCGCGCAAGGCGGCGGCGGTGTGCGAGCTTTCATGGGCGCGCACCACGTCCGGCGGGCCTTCCACGACGACCGCGCCGCCGCCTTCGCCACCTTCCGGGCCGAGGTCGATGATCCAGTCCGCGGCAGCGATCACGTCCAGGTTGTGTTCGATGACGATGAGTGAATGCCCCGCCTGCAGCAGCTTGTCGAAGGCGCCGAGCAGCTTGGCCACATCCTCGAAGTGAAGTCCTGTGGTGGGTTCATCGAACAGGAAGAGCAACCCGGGGTCGCGATCTTCCCCACGCTTTTCCCCAAAGTTATCCACAGACCTGGATTTGCGTACAGCTTTCTTCTGCGCTGCCTCGGCGAGGTGGCCGGCGAGCTTGAGGCGCTGCGCCTCGCCGCCGGAAAGCGTCGGCACGGGCTGGCCGAGGCGCAGGTAGTCGAGGCCGACGTCGGCCAGCGGCGCGAGCGCGGCGAGCACCTTGGGGTGCTCGCGGAACACGTCCAGCGCCTCATGTACCGTAAGTTCGAGCACATCAGCAACGGACATTTCTTTCCATTTCAATTCAAGCACTTCCGGCCTGTAACGCTTGCCGTCGCAGTCGGGGCAGCGCAGCCAGACGTCGGACAGGAACTGCATCTCGACGTGCTCGAAACCCGAACCAGTACAGGTCGGACAGCGGCCATGGCCGGCATTGAAGCTGAAGGTGCCAGGCGTGTAGCCACGCTGTTTCGCCTCCGGCAGGGCGGCGAACAGGGCGCGGATCGGGTCCCACGCGCCGACATAGCTCACCGGATTGGAGCGCGAACTCTTGCCGATCGGCGATTGGTCCACCATGACCACGCCGCGCAAGTTATCCACATTGTCGAGACGGTCGAAGATCCCGGGTGATTCGACCGCCTCGCCGAAGTGTTTCGCCAGCGCTGGAAACAGCACGTCCTGGATCAACGTCGACTTGCCCGAGCCGGAGACGCCGGTCAGGCAAGTGAGACGCTGCAAGGGGAAGCCGACACGAAGATCACGCAGGTTGTGCTGACGCGCTCCGACCAGCGTCAGCCGCGGGGTGGCGTCATCGACCCGACGCGGCGGGCGATCGACGTCGATGCGCTTCTTCCCCGCCAGCCAGGGGCCGGTCACCGAGTCCGGATTTGCAGCAATCTCGGCCGGCGTGCCGCGCGCGACAATGTTGCCGCCGCGCTCGCCCGGGCCTGGGCCGATCTCCAGCAACTCGTCGGCGGCGACCATCACCTGAGGGTCGTGCTCGACCACCACCAGTGTATTGCCGGCGTCGCGCAGCCGCGTCATCACGCCGAGGATGCGGCCGATGTCGCGCGGGTGCAGCCCGATCGAAGGCTCGTCGAGCACGAACAGGGTGTTCACCAGCGAGGTGCCGAGCGCGGTGGTGAGGTTGATGCGCTGCACCTCGCCGCCCGATAAGGTGCGCGACTGGCGGTCCAGGGTCAGGTAGCCGAGGCCGACGTCGGTGAGGTAATTCAGCCGGCTGCGGATCTCGCCGAGCACCAGTTCGGTGGCCTCGTCAGGGACGCCCGGGATGCGCAGCGCCGCCACCGCCTCGCGGATGCGATCGACCGGCATCGCCATCAGTTCGTGGATCGCCAGCCCGGTCGCCGCGCCCCCTGTAGGGGCGCTGGTCGGCAGGCGCCAGAGCAGGGCGTCGGGTTTCAAGCGCGCGCCGTGGCAGGCCGGGCACTCCGTATAGCTGCGGTAACGCGACAGCAGCACACGGATGTGCATCTTGTAGGCCTTGGTCTCCAGCCAGTCGAAGAAGTGGCGCACGCCATACCAGTAGCGCGGCCACGAGCTGTCCCAGTTCTTCCACTTCGGGTCGCCTTCGAACAACCACTGGCGATGCTCCGGTGGCAGGTCGCGCACCGGGATGTCCATCGCCACACCATACTTCTTCGCCATCTTCTCGAGGTCGGCCTGGCACTCGCGGTAGCTCTCGGTCTGCCAGGGCTTCACCGCGCCCTCGGCCAGGGTCTTCGACTCGTCGGGCACCACCAGACCGAAATCCACCCCGATCACCCGCCCGAAGCCGCGGCAGGTCTCGCAGGCGCCGATCGGCGAGTTGAACGAGAACAGACCGGGCGTGGCCTCGGAATAGTGGATGTCGCAGTCCGCGCAATGCAGGCCGGAGGAATAGCGCCACACCGCCTCGCCCGGTGTCCCCGTCCCATTCGGTGTCCCGGATTTGACGCCCTCACCCGACGCATACACCGACAACCGGCCATGGCCGCGCGCCAGCGCCGTCTCCAGCGCCTCGGCCAGGCGAGCATCCTCGGCATTCGACGCGCGGAAGCGGTCCTGCACCACCTGCAGGACGTCGTTGCTCTCGGCGCCGCCCGCGGCGATGCGTTCCTGGATGCGGGTGTAGCCCTGCGCATTGAGCAGGCCGGTCACCTCCGTCTCGCTGAAGTTGGACGGCACCGTCACCGGAAAACACACCACCAGCCGGGGGTCACCTTCCGCCGCCGCGCGCGCACGCAGCTCCGCAGCAATGCTGTCGGCCGAATCGCGCCGCACCGGCTTGCCGCAGCAACGACAGTGCAGGTGCGCGGCGCGCGCATACAGCAGTTTGAAGTGGTCGGCGAGCTCGGTCATCGTGCCCACGGTCGAACGCGAGGTGCGCACCGGGTTGGTCTGGTCGATCGCGATCGCCGGCGGTACACCCTCGATGCGATCCACCTGTGGCTTGTCCATGCGGTCGAGAAACTGGCGCGCATAGGGCGAGAAGGTCTCGACGTAGCGTCGCTGGCCCTCGGCGTACAGCGTGTCGAACACCAGCGAGGACTTGCCCGAGCCAGACACGCCGGTGACCACCGTCAGGCGATTGAGCGGCAGGTCCAGCGAGAGGTTGCGCAGGTTGTTCTGACGCGCGCCACGGATGCGGATGGCGGCTGCGATCGAAGCGGGAGCGTCGACAGGGGTGTAGCGGGGTGCGGAGGCGGACATGAGTGCGGGGCGAAGGCGTGAGCCGCCATTTTAGTCGGCGGAGGTTCGTCTCGGACTCATGGAGCAGGGAGAAAGGTTCCCGCGGGATGACAGCGACGCGATAGCCCGAGACCTCTACGAGACCTCCTCGGCACTCATGCCCAGGACGCTGGGGGTACTTTGGGTCAGCAAATGCAATGTTATATTATTGCATTTGCTGTAGTTTGATCGCCCTAACCTGCCCAGAGAATCCGCATGACCGCCGCGCTCCCGAACCTGGTGACCAGCTGTGCTGCAATCGGCGACGACGCCTTCGGCCTGACTCGCATCTTCGATCCAGCGATTCAGCTCGCCGTTTGGCGCAGGACCCCCGATCCGACGATCGGCAACTGGCTCGAGCGCAATGCGGGCGCACTCGGATGCGGCTTCCGGCAGCTGATCACCCCTGGCCAAACCCCTGTTCTCGACACACTGCCAACGGGCAGCGGGCGTGATGCGCTGGCGGACGATCTCGCCCAACTCGCCGAGATGCTTGCCGAACTGCTCGATGCTCCGGCCATCGGCGTGCGCCTGGAGGTCATCCACAAGGCGATGTGTCCGCGCCTGCACGTCGATCGGGTCGGCGTGCGCATGCTATGCACCTACCGCGGCCCCGGCACCGAGTGGGTCGAGGAACAGTCGATCGACCGCAGCCGCCTTGGCGCTGCATCTGCCGGACTTGCAGACACGCACTCTGGAGTGCTGCGTCCGGACCACTGCATCGAGTCCATTCCGCTTTATGCCGCTGCCCTGCTCAAGGGCAGCCTCTGGCAGGACAACACCGGGCGCGGAATCGTCCACCGCTCGCCCGCCGTGTCCAGCCCGCCTCGCGTGCTGGCTGCATTCGATGCGGCATGGTGAGCCGGACTCACTGGCTACAATCAATATCAATATCGATTATCATTAACAAAAGCACTGACTGGGTACCGATCACCTGGGCCGCAGCATGGTCGCCCGTCTCGCCCATGCCGGGCAGCTGTCCTTGGGGTTGGCCGCGCTCAGCGTGCTCAGTGCCGCCATCCCCGGCGTCCTTCTCGGTATCGTCGCAGCCTGGCGCGGCGGCTGGCTGGAGCGGGCCTGCAGAATGGCGAACGGGTGGAGTCCGGCGCATGTACCCAGGTCCTGAGTAAGCCACACCCCCCTAAACGCAAGCCCTGGTCGCCGCCCAGCCCGAGCGTTGGGCGCCGGGCTGCTTGAACGGCCGCCCGGCGGCGTCTCCGGAGGCGAGTTGCAGCGTGTGGCGCTTGCCCGCGCGCTGCTCCTCGAACCGTCACTGATCTTCGCCGACGAACCGACCTCCCGACTCGACCTGCTGACCCAGCAGCAGACCCTCGAGGTGCTGCTGAGAAGCGCTGAAGCGCGACAAAGCGCGGTGCTGCTGGTTACCCACGACCGCCATCTGGCGCGCTGGTTCAGCCCTGCACAGGTCATCCTCGATACCAGGTCGAACCCCGACACGACCGCCGACTCATCGCACGGAAGCAACCACTCGGTGCGCTCCCTACCACCCGGCGTGCCCCCGCTCAGCGCGGTGCTTCGGACTCCACAGGCCGCGCAACATCGCGCTCCTCGACGGGCGCCGGCTGCTGTTCGGTAACGGCATCTACGTCGCTATCCTCGCCATCGGCAGCAGTCCCGGAGCGCTGCCGCACGCTGTCGATCGCACCCTTGCCAGCCTCCTTGAGGCGCTGCGCAGCATCTCGCGTGGCGTCGGCAATGCGCTGCGCCGCCTGCTCGGCAGCCTCCTTGGCATCGCGCACCATCGGCTCGGTGCCGGCCGCGGCCTCGGCACCCTTGCGCAGCTTGTCCTCGGTGGACTCGACCACGGCCTGGGCCGCCGCGGCGCCGGCTTCGCCGAGCTTCTTCGCCGCCTCTCCCGCCTTGGCAGCCGCCTCACGTGCAGCTTCGACGGCTTCACGCCCAGCCTCCCGCGCGTCTGGCCTGGACTGATCCGCAACCGCAGCTGGCTCGACCGCCTCAGGGGCCTTGGAAGCCTCAGGTGCGACAGGTTCCGGGGCACAGCCCAACAGCAGGCTCATACCGAGGACGGACAGGAGGGGACGCATTACGCTCATGGTGTTCGCAGGACAAGGATGGACAGTGAAGGGTGCATCGATGAGGTTACGCATTCCGACACGGAAGACAACGCGCAAATTGCACACTGCAACATCCGGAAAGCAAAATGGGCCCTTGCGGGCCCATTTTGATGAAGCGATGAAACGCGCTTACTTGACGCGGTTCTTGTACTCGTCGGTACGGGTGTCGATCTCGATCTTGTCGCCGATCTCGACGAAGGCAGGCACCGGCAGCTCGAAACCGGTACCGATCTTGGCCGGCTTCATGACCTTGCCCGAGGTGTCGCCCTTGACGGCGGGTTCGGTATAGACGACCTCGCGCACCACGCTGTTGGGCAGCTCGACCGAAATCGCCTTGCCGTTGTAGAACACCACCTCGCACTGCAGGCCGTCCTCGAGGTACTTGAGGGCGTCGGTCATGTTCTCGGCCTCGACTTCGTACTGCTCGTAGTCGGCGTCCATGAACACGTACATCGGGTCGGCAAAGTAGGAGTAAGTGACTTCCTTGCGGTCGAGTACGACCACCTCGAACTTGTCGTCAGCCTTGTAAACCGACTCCGACGGCGCGCCGGTGAGCAGGTTCTTGAGCTTCATCTTGACGACTGCGGCGTTGCGGCCGGACTTGTTGTATTCGGCCTTCTGCACCACCAGCGGGTCGCTGCCGACCATGATGACGTTGCCCGAGCGGAGTTCCTGAGCGGTTTTCATGCTGTTTCCTGAATTGTTCGACGCGGCGCGCGGCCGCATGTCCTTGAAAAAATTAGCCCGCGATTTTACCTCGCGGCGCCGCGGATGTGGAAACAGAATTTTGTCAAGCGGCTGGCGAGATCGGCTGTCGATGCCAGCCGATCGCTCCAGCACCGCGCATGTCCTGCGATCACGGGCAGGGCCTGCTCCAGTGCGTGCCAGGCTTGGCCAGGCGCGATGTCGTCAGCCCCGTTCCAGGCCCGCCAGAAGTCTCCGAGGGCAGCGGCTGCACCTTCTTCCAAGCCATGACAGTAACGCGCCAGGAAGGCCTCGAGCTTCACGAGGTGGGCGTCATCCTGCTGTGCATAGATCTGCCACACCAGCGGCACTGCAGCCCATTGGGCGCGTACGAATGAGTCCTCGCCGCGAACGAAGTTCAGCGCACAGCTCCATAGCAAGGCGTCGTAACCCGCCTGGTCAGTGAATGGCAGCACACATGTCGTGAGCCGGCCGCGCTCGATACGCTGCCCGGCGTGCAGCGTATCGAGCCCAAGGCCGGCGGCCACATTGCCAAGGATGCGCGACTCCGGCACCAGCAGGGCGACCGGGCGCGTGCCCTGTTGCCAGGCCTCGAGCAGGCCGGGCAGGGCAGCTTGCTCGTAGGCGAACAGCGAGATCCATAGCGTGTCATCCGCAAGGCTGCCCAATCCACGCTCGGCGCGCCATGCCGCCATACCCGCAGGATCGGACCTGAAACGCTCACGGCGGCCGATCAGGCCGGTCTCTCTCGGCAGGCCGCCGCTTGCCTCGTCGAAACCAGGGAAGAAGAAGTGCTTTACCAGAGGCAGGCGGGGATGCGGCGAAGCAAGGCCGTGACATCCCGCAACCCAGTCTTCGGCCGACAGATACTCGAGGTTGATCCATACCGGGCGCTCGGCGAGTTTCGCCATCGCCTGCAGATGAACTTCGGGCAGCTCACAGGCAAACGCCTCGATGACGATCTCGCCAGGCACGACGTCCGGGAAAGGCCGCACCCAGTGGCGGAACACCACCCCATCCACTTCGACTCCGCGCCCGGGATCGGCTGCGGCCGCAGCCGGGCAGAGCCGGCCGAGCACGGCCCAATCATCCACCCATAAACGAACCCGCTTGCCGTCGCGATCGGCAAGATCGCGCGCAAGACGCAGACAAACGCCGATATCCCCAAAGTTATCCACAACCTGACAGAAGATCTCCCACTTTGGCCGCTCGTGCTGCAATCTCACATCCATGCGCTGAACAATCCTGAGGGTAAGAAGAGGCGTGCTTGTGAACAACCGGGGCAAAAGGAAAACAAGCAGAATCGATGAACAATGAAGCCACAGGCCATACAAGCATTTCTCAACGCCTTGTTAGACCGGCAACACCCTTGCTGTGCTTGGCACCCGCCGATTTATCCACAGATTTCGCTCTACTGTTAACTTCTTTATTATTTAAATCAATATAAAAACAAAAGAACAAACCTACACCCTGCCAGCAGCAACCGTGCAAGTCCCGGCCTCCGGAAATCCATCCAGTTGGAGTGCATGCAGACCTCGCACCATCCTGCGGTTAGAATCGGGAACGATTCAGCCAAGGCAGGTACCCAGCACGGTTTCGCCGTTCTGGAGGCAATACAAGAGGATCCGACATTGATCAAACGAATCGCCATTCCGCTCCTGATCGGCCTGCTCTGCTCGGGTGCCCAGGCTGCCGGTAGCGGTATAAAGCCAAGCGCGGACGCGCTGCATGCGGAGGACGGGCTGCTCGATACCAGCCGTCACCACGTCAGGGGTCTCTCACTGTGGCTGGGCGAAACCGTCAACGACTGGTTTGGTGACCGGCCATTCGAGGACGGTGGCAAAGTCACACACGGCCGCCTGGGCCTGCGCACGCTATGGCGCCAGGACAATGGCTGGGATACGGGGGTACGCTTCCGTGCGCGCTTCGAATTGCCCAACCTCAAGGACCGCGCCTATCTGTTCATCGGTCGCCAGAACGAACGCGAGCTGATCACCGACCAGTCCGAGACCTTCACGCGCGAGCAACAGCTGCTGCTGGAGCGCCGGCGAGACGACCAGACGGGCTTTGCCGGATTGGGCGTGGCACTGCGCAAGAACCTGGATTTTCGGGTCGGTGTGCGTGGCAGCCTGAAAGCCTACGCGCAGGCGCGTTACCGCAAGCAGTGGGCGCTGAGCGATGCCGACAGGATCGAGTTCCGCGAGACCGTGTTCTGGACCACGCGCGACAAGTTTGGCTCCACCACTTCGCTTGATTACGAACACGCCTTCAACCCCAGGTTGTCGCTGCACTGGAACAACTCGGCGACGATCTCTCAGATCACCGACGACTTTGCCTGGGGTAGCGCACTCGGCCTGTTCCGCAGCTTCGGTGACGACAGGATGCTTTCCGGCGAACTGCTCGTGACCGGCGAGACCGGCAAGCGGGAGAACATCGGCGAATACGGCGCACGCATGAAGTGGGTACAGCCGGTCTATCGCGACTGGCTGATCGGCGAGTTCCTGGTCGGCCATTTCTGGCCGCAACGCGAAGAGCGCGAGCGCGAGCGCTCGTGGGCGGCGGGCGTCAACCTCGAGATGCGTTTCTGATCCGGCATTGCACGCGGATCACATGGATTCGGCAGCGGCCCGGATCGTCTTCGTGACGCCCCGGGCCGCGATCCTTCAGGCATAGTCGGCGAGCTGCGCGAGGTCGGCTGCTTCCAGCCAGCGCCACTGCCCGGGCGCCAGCGCCGCGTCCAGGTCCAGGCCGCCGACCCGGCTGCGGTGCAAGGCTTCGACCCTGTTGCCGGCAGCGCCGATCATGCGCTTGACCTGATGGTACTTGCCTTCGCAGATCGTCAGCCGCAGCGTGGTCGGGCTGGTGAGTTCACAGGCGGCAGCAGCAATGGGAGCGGGTTCATCGTGGAGTTCGACGCCGGCCAGCAGCTGCACGACAAAGTCCTCGCCCACCGCGTGCTTGAGCGTCACCTCATAGACCTTGGGCGTGCGCTTCTTGCCCGAGCTCCACTGGTGGATGAACTGGCCGTCGTCCGACAGCAGCAGCAAGCCCGTGGTGTCCTGGTCCAGCCGGCCCACGCACTGCACGCCGCGCGTCAGCAGCTGCGGTGGCAGCAGAGTGAAGATCGAGGGGTGGAAGGTCGGCTTGTGCGAGCATTCGTAACCGGCCGGCTTGTGCAGCACGACGTAGGCCTGGGCGCGGAAGCGCCACGGCGCCTCACCCACACAGAACTCGAGTCCGGGCGAACCGTCCTGGCTGCCGGGGTCGAAGTCGGCCTGCGGGTCTTCACACGGGGTGCCGGCGACACTGACTAGACCGGCGCGGATGAGGGCGCGGCATTCCTTGCGGCTGCCGAAGCCTTGGGCATGGAGTAGGCGTTCGAGTTGCATGGCGCGCATGGTATCCCGGCTCGGGGCGCGAGCGGGTAAACTCCCGGCTTGCCCGCGCGATGTAATCGGGCGCCCGGGAGAAGCCTGTGAAGTTCGAACACCTGATCGAGGTCAACGACCTCAACAACCCCCTGCAGGACCCGCTCACGCGCGAAGCGCTGTGGTTCGGCCTGCTGTGCCGTGCCGAGGATGCGCGTGCCTTCTTGCCCGGGCTGGAAGCCTGCCGTATCGTCGAGCGCCGCGACGACATGCTCGTGCGTGATCTCGACTTCGGCGCGGTCGTCATCCGCGACCGCGTTACCTTCGAGACCCTGCAGTGGATCTGCTTCGAGTCCGAGGCCACTGCGGACCATGCCGGCGGCAGCCTCACCATCAGCATCGAGGAGCCCCAGCCCGGCGCGCTCTTCCTGCGTTTCCGCTACCAGACCACCCTGCCCGAAGGCGGTGAGGACGCACGCTACGCCGAATTCGTACGTGCGGCCTACCACCGCTCCGACGTCGATACCGTGCGCATCATCCGCATGATCGCCGAGTCGGGCGGCCTGGAGCAGTAGCCGAACCACGGCTGCACGCAGACCTCACTTCCATCCGCTTCCGCCATGGCCATGCGCCGTGGCCGGAGCGGGTACTCCATTGCATCTCATCAACAGGAAACATCCTCATGTGGTTCAAGAACCTGCAGATCTATCGCCTGCCTGCCGGCTGGGACATCGGCCTCGAGCGTCTCGAAGCGCAGCTTGCCAAGAAGCCCTTCCACCCCTGCGGCAGCCAGGACATGGAAAGCCGCGGCTGGCTGTCGCCGCTCGGCAACGAAGTCCTCGTGCATGCCGTGGGCGGGCAATGGCTGGTCTGCCTGGGCTTCGAGCATCGCCTGCTGCCTTCGGCCGTGGTCAAGCAGGAGGCCGATGAGCGCGCAGAGGAACTGGCCGAGCAGCAGGGCTACAAGCTCGGCCGCAAGCAATTGAAGGAACTGCGCGAGCAGATCACCCAGGAACTGTTGCCGCGCGCATTCACCCGCCGCCGCCGCATGTATGCCTGGATCGACCCGGTCAATGGCTGGCTGGTCATCGATGCGGCCAGCCAGAGCAAGGCCGAAGACATGCTCGAGCAACTGCGCCACACCCTCGACAGCTTCCCGCTCACGCTCCTGCGCACCGAGCTGTCGCCGATGTCGGCGATGGCGGACTGGCTGGCGGGCGGCGAAGCCCCCGAGGGGTTCACGATCGACCAGGATTGCGAACTGCGCTCGGTGAGCGAGGACAAGGCCGCAGTGCGCTATGTGCGCCACACCCTAGAGGGAGACGAGGTCAAGGGCCACCTCGAAGCCGGCAAGCTGCCGACCCGGCTTGCACTGACCTTCGATGACCGCGTCAGCTTCGTGCTCACCGAGAAGCTGGAGATCAAGCGCGTGGATTTCCTGGACATCGTACGCGACCAGGTCGATGGCGATGCTGACGATGCCGAGGCCTTGTTCAACGCCGAGTTCGCACTCATGACGGGTGAGCTCGTGCATCTGCTGCCTGCAATCGTGCGTGCCCTGGGCGGCGAACTCGCGAACATGGCGGTCGAATCCCAGGTCGATTCCTCCCTCGCTCCTGCTCCGTCCCCGGCGGCCGTGACGGCAGACGATCCTCCGTTCTGAGTCTTGCCCCGGACGATTCATGAAGGCGCTTCCAGGCTGAGGCTCCAGTTTGCGTGAGTTGGGCATGGTTCCTGCTGCTGCAGCTTGAAGGCGAGCGCTGACGCGTTCCTGGAGCAGCAGGAGCAACAGGGCTCGGGCCACAGGCAAGCTGGAACTCAGTTTTGGAGCAAATTCATGAAATCGATACAAGGGCGGCTGGTACATCGGACCGCGCGAGAACCACCGTGAAAGCGTACTCGATCCTTTCCCCTACATCGTGCAGGGCAAGTCGGTCTGGCTGACGACGCTATCGGTCCCGATCATGGTCGACCAGCGCTTCATGGGCGTTGCGGGTACCGACTACAACCTCGACTTTGTGCAGAAACTCGCCGAGCAGGCGGATCGCGAACTCTTCGGCGGGCAGGGCGAAGTCACGATCATCAGCAATGTCGGCCTTGTCGTTGCCGACAGCGAACACCCGGATCGCATCGGCCAGGCCTTCGCGCGCAGCAATGCAGACGACGCCGGGCTGCTCAAGGACGTCAAGGAAGGCCGTGCAAGGGGCTGGATCGACGAACGCGGCGGCACCATGAGCGCCATTGCACCGATCGTGCTCGGGCGCACTGAGCGGCCCTGGGCGGTGCTGGTGACGGTGCCGCAGGAGGTAGTGCTCGCCAAGGCCCAGCAGCTCGATCAGGAGATCCAGCAACGTGGCGAATCGAGCACGATCTGGCAGATCATGGTCGGGCTGGTCGTCACCGTGGTGGCGACTACATTGCTCTGGTTCGTCGCCGGCAGCATCGCGCGCCCGATCCGCGCCGCCGCCGATTTTGCCCGCGCAGTGCTGGCGGGTGATTTCTCGCGCCGATTCAGGCATGAATCCAAGGACGAAGTCGGACAACTGGCGACAGCGCTCGACGAGATGTCGCAGAGCTTGCTCGCCAAGGCCAGGCTTGCGGAACAGATCAGTGAAGGCAATCTCGACCTCAATGTCCCCTTGGCCTCCGAGCGCGACCAGCTGGGCTTGGCCTTGCGACAGATGCTCAATGGCCTCAATAACCTGGTATTCGAGTTGCAGGGAGGATCCGAGCGGATCAACGGCAATGCAGGAAAGGTGGCTGGTCTCAGCAAGACCCTGTCCGAAGGAGCGGCTCGCTCGGCCGCATCGATAACCGAGATCGCAGGCTCGATCGGGCAGATGAGCGAGCAGATCAAGCTCAATGCGCAGAATGCGACGCAGGCCGAGCGCTACTCTCAGGAATCCCAGGCTGCTGCGCGCGCAGGCAGCGAACACATGGCCGAGATGACCGGGGCCATGAGTGAGATTCGTGCAGCGGGGGAGCGCATCAACGACATCATCAATGCCATCAACGAGATCACCATGCAGACCAATCTGCTGGCCCTCAACGCGGCAATCGAGGCGGCGCGGGCTGGCGAGCAGGGGCGTGGCTTCGCAGTGGTCGCCGACGAGGTCCGCAAGCTCGCGTCGCGCAGTTCCGAAGCCGCTGGCCAGGCTGCAACACTGATCGGGGAGTCGGCTGCCAAGACCGAGCGCGGTATCGAGATCGCCGCCCGCACCGCAGCAACGCTCAACGATATCGTGCTCAGTGCAGAACGCGTTTCTGGACTCATCTCCCGTATTGCCGGCGCGTCGCAGCAGCAGTCATCGTCGATTGACGAGGTCAACGTGGGCTTGGGGCAGATCGATGGTGTCACGCGGTGTACCAACGACAACGCCGGCGACTGCAGTGGTGCGGCTGGTGAGTTGCTGCAACAGGCCGAGAATCTCAAGAGCCTGGTTGGTCGTTTCCGAAGCAGGCAACAGGTCTGATTCGTTTGCAGCCGGTCTTCAAGGGCTTATGGAGGATACGGATGTTGGTGTACACAGCTTTTAAATATAAATAAAGACTGTAAACATAGTGTACCGACGTTTTCTGTTGATAAGCCACTTTTCAACTTACTAAACAATGGCTTGAAGTATGTAGAAGAAGGTGCACAGACGCTCGGTGAAGCTAGGACGGTTTGTTGATGAAAAACGCCCGGACGGTGACAGCCATCGTTATCCACAATCCGCGCCAGTGCCTGTGCACAGTTTGTTCACTCACCGAGGTTTGATTCCGCTCATTGTGTGCGGCCGTGCAAGGTGCAGAATCCGGTTCTTGCAGAACCGAACAAACCCTGAGGATCAGACATGAAGCTCAAGCACTTGAAGATGGGGCGCTCCCTGGCGATGGCTCTCGCGTTATCGACGATGTCGGCCGGCGCGATGGCACAGAACTTCGTCACCAGCAAGGCAGAGGTCGAGCAGTTGTTGAGTGGAGCGACCTTCATCGGCGTCTATCTGCGTACCGAATCGGCCTACACACTCAAGTTCGGAACCGATGGCACGCTTACCGACACCACCGGTGCCAAGGCGCGCTGGTGGGTCGACGATGAGGCTCGCTACTGCCGCGAATGGCTGGATGGCAAGCTCAAGGGCAACACCGGCTGCATGAACGTGGAGCTCGAGGACGGCCAGGTCGCGCTGTATTCCGAGGGCAAGAAGGTGGTCGAGGGCATCATCGCCGGCAACTAAGGCCATGCGGCTGCTGATAGCCTATTCGACGGTGGATGGCCATACGCTCGAGATCTGCGAGCGCATCGCGGACATCGCGCGTGCGGCTGCCCACACGCCGGAGGTGGTCGAGATCGGGTCGGTGTCGGCGACGCAGGTGGCGACTTGCGACTGCGTCGTGATCGGTGCCAGCATCCGCTATGGCGCCCACCGTCCCGCAGTGAAGACCTTCATCGAGCGCTATCGAACCGAGCTCGAGGGGCGGCCGAATGCCTTCTTCTCAGTCAATGCGGTGGCGCGCAAGCCGCACAAGCGCGATGCAGACACCAACCCCTATGTGCGCAAGTTCCTGCGCCAGATCGGCTGGAAGCCGCAACGGGTAGCGGTGTTCGGCGGCAAGATCGAGTATCCGCGCTATGGGGTATTCGACCGCAGCCTGATTCGCCTGATCATGTGGATGACCGGCGGGCCGACCGACCCGCGCTCGGTCACCGACTTCACAGACTGGGCGCAGGTCGAGCGCTTCGCGCGTAAGCTCATCGCCTGATGGGGTGGCAGGCTTGGCCTGCCACCCTGCGGCGGTTGCTTCAGCCCAGCACTTCGCCGTGCTCGCGCGTGGCGTGGAACATCACCTTGGGCCACTTCTCGGCGGTCACTTCCAGGTTGTAGCGGCTGGTGGCGAGGTACACCGGGTTGCCGTCGATGTCCTTGCCCAGGCGTAGCGCCTGCTCGCGCTCGAAGTTGCGACGGGTGACGTCGTCGGGGAAAGTCAGCCAGCGCGCGGTGTGGATGTCGGCGGGCTCGAAGATTGCATCGACCTTGTACTCGTCCTTCAGACGCTGGGCGACGATCTCGAACTGCAGCACGCCGACCGCGCCGAGCAGCATCTGGCCTCCTTCGAGTTCGAAGACCTGGATCGCACCCTCCTCGCCCAGCTCCTGCAGGCCCTTCTGCAGCTGCTTGGACTTGAGCGGATCGCGCAGGCGGGCCGCACGGAACATTTCCGGGGAAAAGTACGGAATACCCTTGAAGCCGAGGTTCTCGCCTTCGGTCAGGGTGTCGCCGATCTGCAGCTGGCCGTGGTTGTGGATGCCGACGATGTCGCCGGCCACGCCGTCCTCCATGATCACACGCTCGTTGGCCATGAAGGTGAGCACGTTGGCGAGCTTCATGTCGCGCCCTGCGCGCACGTGCTTGACCTTCATGCCGGCGCTGTAGCGGCCGGAGCAGATGCGGAAGAAGGCGATGCGGTCGCGGTGTTTCGGATCCATGTTGGCCTGGATCTTGAATACGAAGCCGGTGAAGGCGGGCTCGGCCGGCTGCACCATGCGCGTGCCACCATCGCGCGCCTGCGGCGGCGGCGCCCAGTCGATCAGCGACTGCAGGATCTCCTGCACGCCGAAGTTGTTGATGCCCGAGCCGAAGAACACCGGGCTCTGCTTGCCGGCAAGGAAGTCGTCGAGATCGAAGGGCGGCGAGGCGCCGTCGATCAGCTCGACGTCCTCGCGCAACTGGCCGACCTCGAGCGGGAAGCGCTTGTCGAGTTCGGGATTGTCCAGGCCCTTGATGATCTCGCCGTCACTGCGGCGCTCTTCGCCTGGGGTGAAGGTCAGCACCTGTTGCTGCAGCAGGTGATACACGCCGCGGAAGGCCTTGCCCATGCCAAGCGGCCAGGTCACCGGCGCGCAGGTGATCTTGAGCACGTCCTCGATCTCGGCGAGCAGCTCGAAGGGCTCGCGCACTTCGCGGTCGAGCTTATTTACGAAGGTGATGATCGGCGTGTTGCGCAGGCGGCACACGTTGAGCAGCTTGATCGTCTGCGCCTCGACGCCCTTGGCGGCGTCGATCACCATCACCGCGGCGTCCACCGCGGTGAGCACGCGGTAGGTGTCTTCCGAGAAGTCCTCGTGGCCCGGGGTGTCGAGCAGGTTGATGGTATGGCCCTGGTACTCGAACTGCATCACCGAGCTGGTCACCGAGATGCCGCGCTGCTTCTCCACCTCCATCCAGTCCGATGTGGCGTGGCGGGCGGACTTGCGCGCCTTCACCGTGCCGGCGAGCTGGATGGCGCCGCCGAACAGCAGCAGCTTCTCGGTCAGCGTGGTCTTGCCCGCGTCGGGGTGGGAAATGATGGCGAAGGTGCGGCGCTTTTCGACATCGCGAAGCAGCTCGGGCGGGTAAGGGGTGGTGGTCATCGTGGCTCGTCGGCGAAAAGAAAACCGCCTGCGCGCGATGAGCGAGGCGGGACAAGCGCAATTCTACCAAGCAATCAGGAGCTTCCGACGCAGATGGGGTGCCGCCAGCCATGAGGGGTCGAAGGCGATCACGCTGGGGGTGCAGTCCCAGAAGCTCGCGACTTGCGTCGCTCCTACAGGGGCTTATGGGCCGCGCGGCTTTCCGTGTAGGAGCGGCGTCAGCCGCGAGGGGTCGAAGGCCGATCACGCTGGGGGTGCCGTCCCAGAAGCTCGCGACTTGCGTCGCTCCTACAAGGGCTTATGGGCCGCGCGGCTTTCCGTGTAGGAGCGGCGCCAGCCGCGAGGGGTCGAAGGCGATCACGCTGGGGGTGCCGCCCCAAAAGCTCGCGACTTGCGTCGCTCCTACAGGGGCTTATGGGCCGCGCGGCTTTCCACGTGGGAGCGGCGCCAGCCGCGAGGGGGCGAGGGAGATCAAGTACAGGTGGGCGAACCACGATGGCCCGCCCTCGTCCTTCAGCGCTGCTTGCCGACCTGATCGCCGATCACGCCGCCAATCGCGGCACCACCGACCGTGCCGAGGATGCCACCGTCGGTGACCACCGCACCGGCGACACCGCCCACGCCTGCACCGATCACGGCGCTCTTCTCGCGTGAGGACATGCCATCCCAGGTTGCACAGCCGGTTGCGGCGATGGTGATCAGTACAGCGGGAATGAGGGTTCGCATCTTCATGATTGCCTCCTTTGCGTTGTTGGAGAACAGCACGGCGTTTGGCGGAATGCTGTTTCATGCGAGCAGTATGAACAGCCGCAGCGCATGAAATTCCCGCGCAGCGTTTCAATTTGTTTCCCGCGGTGGCAGCGGGACGCGTTCTGGAATGGGCTCCGATACGCATGTCTGGCGGGATCTCGGCTCATCGCTGGATGGCTTCGCGGTGCATCGGCCTGGAATACATTCCGATTCATGTCTGCGTCCCAGGCAAGTGTGTTGATCCGACTTGAGGCGATCGATCGCTACTTGTCTGTCCCCGCGCTGCGCGGCAGCATGTGGTGCTCTTCAGTTGCCGGCCTGTAGCCATGTTCCTGCTCGATGCGTCACTTGCGCAGTCCATCGTCGATCGCGCGATGCAGATCCTGCGCACCAACGTCAATGTGATGGACGAGCGCGGCCTCATCATCGCCAGCGGCGACCGCACGCGAATCGGTACCCGCCACGATGGCGCCTTGCTCGTGCTCGCCCAGGCGCGCACGATCGAGATCGACGAGGCCATGGCGAGCCGCTTGCAGGACGCACGGGCAGGCATCAACCTGCCCTTGCGCGCAGAGGGCAGAGTCGTCGGTGTGGTTGGCCTGAGCGGTGACCCGGCGGCAATGCGCGAGCATGCCGAGCTGGTGCGCATGGCGGCCGAGACCATGCTCGAGCAGGCGCAGTGGCTGCAGACGCTCGCGCGTGACGAGCGCTTGCGCGACGAACTCGTGCTGCAACTGATCGGTGTCGCACCCGCTGCGGCAGGCCTGGAGGTGTGGGCGCATCAGCTCCGCATCGACCTTGCGCAGCCGCGGGCGGCAATACTTGTCGAGCTGGCCGACGAAGCGCTCGATGCGGATGGCTTGCTCGCCTGTCAGCAGCGGCTTCGCCGTGTGTTGGCATCGGCCGTGCCCGGGCTGTTGTGTGCGGCCGTCTCGTTGCGCGAACTGGCCGTGCTGTGGCCGCAGGCGGACGTCATCCGGCAGCCCGACGGGTTACGCGCGCTGCTCGATAAGCTGCAGCTGCGCCTGGTGGATGTGGCTGGCGGTCCCGTGCGCCTCGCCCTCGGTGGCCATTTTGGCGGTAGCGAGGGCTTGGCGCGCGCCTGGCAATCTGCGCGCGCCACTCTTCAGGCAGGTCGACGCCACCGTCCGCAGGACGTCGTACTGTGCTACGACGAGCTCACACTGCCCGTCCTGCTTTCCGGCCTGGGCGAGGGCTGGCGCGCGGAGGAACTGCAGCGACCCCTGCGCAGGCTGGCCGAACATGACCGCGAAGGCCAGCTGCGGCGCACGCTCGCGACCTGGTTCGCCCACGACATGAAGGCAGTACCGAGTGCGGCAGCGCTGCATGTGCATCGAAACACGCTCGATTACCGCCTGCGCAAGGTTGGCGAGCTCACTGGGCTAGACCTCTCGCGCCTTGGCGATTGCCTGCTGCTGTTCATCGGCCTCGAACTCGATCGAAGCCTGAGTTTGTAATAAATCACAATTTATACTCTTATGAGACCGTTTTTATTGTGATTTAAGTGGAGGCGAGGGTGTGTGAAAGCCACTAAGCTCTCTGTCAGCGGACATCCAGGCCGCAGTGACCGGAGACAGCCCATGAACAAGATCGTCATTGCCCCCGATTCGTACAAGGAGAGCCTTTCGGCGCTGGAAGTGGCGCACGCCGTCGAGGCGGGCTTCCGCCAGGTTTTTCCCGATGCCGAGTACGTTCTGGTGCCGGTGGCCGACGGCGGTGAGGGTACGGTCGATGCCATGGTCGCCGCGACCGATGGGCGCCGCGAGAAGGTCACCGTCACGGGGCCGCTCGGTGATTGCGTCGAAGCCTTTTACGGCCTTACCGGCGATGGCGACACCGCTGTGATCGAGATGGCCGCGGCCAGCGGCCTCGCCCTGGTGCCTCCGGCACGTCGTGATCCGCGCCTCACCACCTCGCGCGGCACCGGGGAGCTGATCCGCGCAGCGCTCGACGCCGGCGCGCGCCGCTTCATCCTTGGCATCGGCGGCAGTGCCACCAACGACGGTGGTGCAGGCATGGTGCAGGCGCTTGGCGCCCGCTTGCTCGATGCGCAGGGGCGGGACATCGGCGCTGGCGGCGGTGCGCTCGCCGCGCTCGCGCGCATCGACGTCTCCGCACTCGACCCCCGCCTGGCCGAGTGCCGCATCGAGGTTGCGTGCGACGTGGATAACCCGCTCACCGGTGCACGCGGTGCCTCGGCGGTGTTCGGCCCGCAGAAGGGCGCCACGCCAGCGATGGTGCAGACCCTGGACGCCAACCTCGCCCACCTGGCCCGCATCGTCGAGCGCGACCTCGGCGTGGCGGTCGATAGCGTGCCTGGCGCGGGCGCAGCCGGTGGCACTGGGGCGGCGATGCTGGCCTTTTTCGGCGCCAGCCTGAAGCCCGGCATCGAGATCGTCACTGCCGCAGTGGATCTCGATGCCCATGTGCGCGATGCCGATCTGGTGATCACAGGCGAAGGCCGCATCGACTTCCAGACGGTCCATGGCAAGACCCCGATCGGGGTCGCTCGTGTCGCCAAGCGCCACGGCAAGCCGGTGATCGGCATCGCCGGTTCGCTCGGTGCCAATGTCGGAGTGGTCCACGCACACGGCATCGATGCCGTGTTCAGCGTGCTCAGCAGGCCATGCACGCTGGATGAGGCGCTCGGTGAAGCCGCCGCCAACGTCGAGCTGACAGCGCGTAACGTGGCGGCAGTGCTGCGCCTGGGCGCCCTTGCCCAGTCCTGAACATGAACCTGCCTGATTCACTGGAGAACACGATGCACGCTGACCCCCTGCTGACCAAGGACCACCCATTGCGCGAGGACATCCGCCTGCTCGGGCGTGTCCTGGGCGACACCGTGCGCGAGCAGGAGGGCGATGCGACCTTCGACTGCATCGAACAGATCCGCCAGAACTCGGTGCGCTTCCGCCGCGACGACGACATTGCGGCCCGGCGCGAGCTCGAGGACATCCTCGATGCGCTGTCGCGCGACCAGACGATCCAGGTCGTGCGCGCCTTCAGCTACTTCTCGCACCTGGCCAACATCGCCGAGGACCAGCACCACATC
>WPCK01031487.1_pt1 | contig 56215 bp, 45 predicted proteins | sample 5399851 | NCBI WGS metagenome assembly WPCK01 (sample SAMN12869471, study PRJNA574797) | sludge metagenome | isolation source: wastewater treatment of pH11 | place: China:Beijing | collected 2019-05-20
TAGTCTGGCTGGAAGTCGTTCAGCCACTCCGCCAGCGGGCCACTCACATGCAGCGACATCCGCAGGGGAGCGAAGTTCTCGAACACCTCCAGGAAGGGGAGGTAGCTGTCCTGATAGGCCTGTTGGAAGACATGGTCAAAATTGCCAACGGGCTGATGATTGTGCAGCGCCAGGCAGAGTCGAACGGGATGCACCATAGGGTCACTCGAAGGAATTCAAGGGAGCTGAAAACACGCACATGACCAACTCAACCTTTGCCTTATCGGAAAAGTTTCCATGCCCCATCCAGACATTCCAATCCAGCAACCCTACCCACAACTCGCAGTCGGTTCCTCCTGAGCGGCTCGTAACAGCGGTGCGGCCTGTTCGGGCAGCAGGGGGTTGATCCAACAGCGAGTGGCCCACTCGAATCCACCGGGTCGAGTGTAGCGCGGAAGAATCACGATATGCCAGTGATAGTGGTCGCTAGGGGGCATGTCAAACGGTGCCGAGCACAACAAGAGATTAAATGCCAAGCGTGAGACCGATTGTTCCAGTCGCGCAAGGACGGAGGAGACGATTTCGGCGAGTCGCTCATCGGGCCGAGGGTGGACGTGTTCGAAGTGGCTGGCATGGGCTCGGGGCACGACCCAGGTCTCGTAGGGGAAGCGAGAGGCATAGGGGCAATAGACCAGAAACTGGTCGTCCTCGAGGATGACCCGCCGACGTGACGAACGTTCCCGTTCGAGCCGATCGCACCAGGCGCAGGAGCCAGTCCTCTGGTGGTAGCGGGCGGCCCGGTGAAGGATGCCTTGAACGGCTTTGGGAACGTGACTGAGTCCCACGAGCTGGCTGTGCACATGGGGGAGCGACGCGCCGGCGCCCGGCCCCTGGTTCTTGAACGCCAGGGGATAGCGGACCTGGCCGACCGCGCGCCAGGCCAGAAACCGGTCCCGCCAGGCGCGATAGACCAGAGGCCGGTCCGCAGGAGGCACTTGCAGCGGTTCCGTCAGATGCTCGGGGGACTCGATGACCACTTCGTGATCACCGCGTGCGGGCCGTCGGTCGGTCGCTCTCGCGCCGGGATCAAGTTCCGTGTCGCCGGACAGGTCTGGCGAGCCGATCGGTTCACAGGCCGGGAAGGCATTGGGGACGACCCGGATCCGCCAGGACTCCCCTTCGAACTGCGGATAGCGGGCCAGGGTGGCTGGCGTGCGGGACTCGTGTCCGGCGCAGAACGGGCAGTTCGCCGCATCCGAAGGGATCGCTGCGGGCAACCACAGGGCGCCTGGACGGGCCAGTCGTTCGGGTGCCACGAGCACTTCGTGACCCAGAATCAGGTCGCGGCGGATTTCAGGCGCCGACCGCTTGCGTCCCGCGTGCCAAGGTTCGCTCATAGAGTTCCGCGTATTGTCGTCCGCTGCGGTCCCAGGACCAATCCTGCTGCATCCCGGTGCGGACCATCTGATCCCAGGTCTTGGGATCGTTGGAATAGACGTCGCAGGCGCGGGCCAAGGCGGTTTCGAACTGGGATTCGGAATACTCGTCGAAATCAAAGCCATTGGCCTCTTCGCGGGCCAGCGAATCCGCGTTGGCATCCGTGATCGTGTCGCTGAGGCCGCCCGTGCGGTGCACCACCGGGACCGCACCGTATTTCAAGCTGAACAGCTGATTCAAACCGCAGGGTTCGAAGCGGCTGGGCATCAGGAAGATATCTGCTCCCGCCTCGATGCGATGCGCCAATTCATCGGAAAATCCGATCCGCGCGGCGATGCGGTGAGGATATTCCTTGGCCAATCGCGTCAGCCGCTGCTCGTAGTCCGGGTTTCCATTCCCCAGCAAGACCCATTGGACCGGTTGGGTGCGGGCCCAGCGGTCCATCGTGGCCAGGATCAGTTCGATCCCCTTCTGTTCGACCATTCGCCCGATAAATCCCAAGAGAGGAACCGCCGGGTCGGGGTTCAACCCCATTTCGGACTGGAGCGCCGACTTGCAGGCCGCCTTCCCCTGTCGCCAGTTCGACGCATCGTAGGTGTGTGACAAATATTTGTCACTCGCCGGGCTCCACAGTTCGTAATCGACGCCGTTCAGGATGCCGTGCAGGTCGCGTCGGCGGCTCGCCAGCAGCCCTTCCAGACCGCATCCGTGCGGCGCGGACTGGATTTCGCAGGCATAGCGAGGACTGACGGTCGTCAACGTGTCGGCGAAGACGAGTCCCGCCTTCAACAGATTCAGGTCGCCATAGAATTCCAATTGCCGCCAATTGAAATACTTCCAGTCCAATCCGGTCAGGACCATGTCCCAATGCCAGAAGCGTCCCTGATAGGCCATATTGTGGATCGTCATCACCGTACGGAGATGGTCGTAACCACGGGCGACTCCGTATTCGACCGACAGGTACACGGGGACGAGTCCCGTCTGCCAATCGTGGCAATGCACGATTTCGACCTCCAGGCGGAGTTCCCGGATGGCTTCCAGCGCGGCGCGGCAAAAGAAGACGAAGCGTTCACAGTTGTCGCGGTAATCCTCTTTGCCATCGCCGTACAGCCCTGGCCGATCGAAGTATTCATCGCGGGCGACGAGAAAGACGGGCACATCGCTGTCGGGCAAGCGAGTCCGCAGGATTCGGCCGTTGACGATGCGATTGCCGACCGGGACCTCCAGGACGTGGGACGTCTCGTCAATCGGCAGTCCGGCTTGATGGACGCAGCGATACGCGGGCAAGATCAGGGAAACATCGTGTCCCGCCTGCCGTAAGGCGATCGGCAACGCGCCGCAGACATCGGCGAGTCCCCCCGTCTTGGCCAAGGGAACCGCCTCGCTGGCGATCATGAGGACTTTGGCCACACGTCACCTCCCGTCTCGGTGGACCACCGATGCAAAAGCCCGGGCCACACGTTCCAGATTCGAGGAATTGAGCCCGGCCACGTTCATGCGGCCGCTGCCCACGAGATAAATGCCATGCTCCTGATTCAATTGGCGGACCTGGTTGGGAGATAGGCCGGTGAGCGCAAACATACCGAACTGTCGATTCAGGAAGGAGAAATCCCGGGGCAGGTCGAGCGATTGTAGCATGTTCGTGAAATCCCGTCGTGTCGTGGCGATCCGGGTGCGCATGGCGGACAGCTCGCCCATCCCCAGGTCCCGCAGTGCGGAATCTTGCAAGAAAGTGACGACGACGGCCCCTCCGTGCGCGGGGGGATTGGAGTAATTCGTGCGGATGCTGATGCGGAGGCGACTGGCGACGGACGCGACGGACGGGGGGGCAGGGCCCACGGCCAGCAGGCCCCCGATCCGTTCGCGGTAAAGGCCAAAATTCTTGGAGAACGACGCGCAGACGAAATACTCTGGCACCAGCCGGCTGAGGACGCGCAGGCCGGTGGCGTCCTGCTCCAGCCCACGCGCAAATCCCTGGTAGGCGTAATCCAACACGGGGACCAGGTGCCGATCCGCCAAGAGCTGGCCCACTTCGGTCCATTCCGAATCCGACAGATCGGCACCCGTGGGATTGTGGCAACAGGCATGCAGGACGACGCAATCACCGTCTGCCGCACGCTGCAGGTCTTGGAGCATCGCGGGGAAGTCCAGGCCGGACTGGGACGGATTGAAATAGCGGTAATCCTGCGTCCGAAGGCCCGCCGCTTGAAAAATACCAGGGTGGTTCGGCCAGGTCGGCTGGCTGAGCCAGACCGTGGCCTGGGGCGTCACTTCATGAAGGAAGTCCGCCACCACGCGAAGGGCTCCCGATCCTCCCGGCGTTTGAAACGTCGCGCAGCACGATGCGTCGGGTGTCTCAGCGCCACTCCACAACAACGGCGGGATCACATGCGGGAAGGCCGGGTTTCCCGCCATTCCCAGGTAATCCTTGGTGGTTTCATCCCGCAACAGCTGTAGCTCCGCCTGCCGGACACATTCCAGAATCGGAGTCGTACCGTGATCGTCCTGATACACGCCCACCGTGAGATTCACCTTGTCTGGCCGTGGATCGGCGCGAAACGTATCGAGCAATCCGAGGATGGGATCCGAAGGGACGGGTGTCACGTTCTGGAACATGGAAATCCTCAATCGGTTGACGGAATCCTCGGGGCCGCTCAAAATCCCACCTGAGGGCCGAGATGGGTACTCTAACGCCTTCCCGTACGTTGCGGCAGGCCCACCGATGCGGCGGCCGAAGCCGACGCGATTTGGCTGATTGAGCTGCGCGAACATGGCCCGACCCACGATTGGTATTTGGATCGTCGGAGCGCGCGGCAGCGTCGCGACGACCGTCATGACCGGGCTGATCGCCTTGCAGCGAGGGCTGGTCGAGGGTACGGGCCTGGTGAGTGAACTCCCTCACTTCGCGCACCTTCAGCTGCGGCGGTGGCCAGAGTTCCTGGTCGGGGGCCATGACATTCGGAACACCCCGCTGATCGAAACGGCGGAAGGCCTGGCCGGGGATCAGCGGGCGCTCCCCCCTTCGCTGGTGCAGGCCTGTCGTCGCGACCTCCTGCGGTGGGAAAAAAACATCCGACCCGGCACGCTGTACCACGTGGGGGACCGGATTGCATCGCTGGCGGCGGGTCCTTCAAAGCGACTTCATGAACTGCCCAGTAAGGCCCTTGCCCGGATCCAGAACGATCTGCGCGAATTTCAAAAGCGGCACAAACTGGCCCACCTGATCGTGGTCAACCTGGCCTCCACGGAACCCCCGGTGGACGAACAGGCCTTGCCCCGCCGCTGGTCCGATCTGGAGAAACTGCTGACGTCCGAGACGTGTCCCCTGGCCGCCAGTTCCCTCTATGCCATCGCGGCGCTCGACCTGGGCTGGCCCTACATCAACTTCACTCCCTCTTCCGGTTCATCGCCTCGGGCCATCCAGGAACTGGCCGAATTGCGACAAACGTGCCATGCCGGCTGCGATGGGAAAACGGGCGAGACCCTGCTGAAGAGTGTCCTGGCCCCCATGATGGCGCAGCGCAACCTGGAGGTCATGAGCTGGGTGGGTCACAACATCTTTGGGAACCTGGATGGAAAAGTGCTGGACTCGCCGGAAAACAAGGCCAGCAAGATTCGCACCAAGGACCAGCTACTAGGGCACATCCTGGGATATTCGCCGCAGACGCTGGTTTCCATCGAGTACATTCAAAGTCTGGGGGAATGGAAGACGGCCTGGGACCATATCCACTTCCGCGGGTTTCTGGGAACTCCCATGACGTTGCAATTTGTCTGGCAGGGTTGCGATTCTCTCTTGGCGGCACCGCTGGTCCTGGACCTGGTGCGACTGGTGCAGCGGGCCCGCGAAAACTCCGAACAGGGCGTGCTTCCGTACCTCGCGAGTTTCTTTAAATCCCCCCTGGGAGTACGGGATCAGGCCATGTCGAGCCAGTTTGAAATGCTGCTCGACTGGGCGCGACACGTGCCGATGGAGCGGTCCCGATAGCGGAGGTGCCAACCCTCGAATTGCCGGTTCCGAATCGGGAACCCACCGTGCGCCGCGGGTTCCTTTCGTGAACCCGGCATGGGCAAGCTGGCTGCAGGCCACGCCAAGCAGGAAACGTGGCGTTCCGTTGACATTCCCTCCTGGTCCAGTACAACTGCGTTCCATTCCATAGTTCGAACCAAGGCCAGCGGATAGGAGCATTCGCGATGGGACTCTTCACGGGAAAGAAGGGACTGATCTTGGGGGTCGCGAATGACCGCTCGATCGCCTGGCACATCGCGCGCATCGTGATGGACGAGGGGGGTGAGTGCGGCTTCACCCATCTGCCGGACAAGCCGGATGACGATCGTCAAAAGAACCGGCACCGCGTGGCAAAGTGCTGTGACGGGTATGAGGAGAAGACTCGGTTTCTCGTGCCGCTCGACGTGAACGACGACGGTCAAATCCGAGAGGTCATGTCGCGGGCCCAAGAGACGCTGGGGCAGATCGACTTCCTGCTCCACTCCATTGCGTTTGCCGATCGCAACGACCTGATGCGGGAAACGATTGAAACGAGCCGGCAGGGTTTTCTGCTGGCGATGGAAGTCAGCGCGTATAGTTTGCTCGCCGTCTGCAATGCAGCGAGGAAGATACTCAGTCCGACGAGCTCCGTGGTGACGCTGACCTATTTTGGCGGCGAGCGATGCGTACCTGGGTACAATGTCATGGGCATCTGCAAGGCGGCCCTCGACGCCAGCATGCGCTACCTGGCGTATGACCTGGGCCCGCAGGGGACCCGCGTCAATGCCATCAGTGCCGGCCCCTTGAAGACGCTGGCGAGTTCCGCCGTGGGTGCGGGGGAAATGCTGCAGCTCTACGAACATGTATCGCCGATCGGCCGAAACATCACGCACGAAGAGGTAGGCCGCGCCGGCGCGTTCTTGCTCTCGGATGCGTCCCAAGGGATTACCGGCGAGATCCTGCACGTGGACGGCGGCTACAATATCATGGGTTCGCCCGGCCGCATGTTGGAGCGGATTCGTGATGCGCAGCGAGCATCCTCCTAGCGCTCCCCAGGGATCCGAGACACAACGGATCAGCATCGCGGTCATCGAACACGAGGATCGATTCGTAATTGGCGTGCGCCCGAAGGGATCGGTGCTGGAAGGGTATTGGGAATTTCCCGGCGGCAAGGTACAGGCGGAGGAGACTCCCCATGCGGCCGCCGAACGAGAAGCCCGGGAAGAGACAGGGCTCGACGTGCGCGTGGTCCGCCACTTGATGGAAGTCCGGCACGAGTACCCGTTCGGCGCCGTGCAGCTCGATTTCTACCTCTGTCAGACGAGCGATACGGCGGCGCCACAGCCACCCTATCGGTGGGTACCCCGCCGAGCGCTTCACACGTATCGATTCCCGGATGCCAATGCGCCGGTCTTGGAGCGGTTGGCGTCGGTTCCGTCTTCACGTTCCTGATGGAACGCCTCGCGCAGTGAGCGCACCAACCGAGGACACTCGATCCGCGGATCGCCCGGCTCCTCAAATTCCAGCACGATGTACCCTCGGTACCCTGCCTGGCGCAAGAGTCCCGCCAGCCGCCGGAAATCGGACGGCTTCTTGATTCCGTCCGGCCCCGACGTCACGGCCTTGACCTGGACGTTCAGTGCGAATGGTGCGAGCTGCTGCAAGTCGCCGTAAATGTCCTCCGAATGGAAGTTTCCCGTGTCGAGATTCACGCCGAACCACGGGCTTTGGACATCGCGTACAAACGCCATGAGCCCATCGACCGTTTCCGTAGGCCCGCCATGGTTCTCGAGCGCCAGGAAGACGCCGTGCTGCCCCGCGTAATCGCAGCAGGCTTCCATTTCGGCCACCATCCGCGCGTGCGTCTCGGCGGGAGACGCGCCGGCCGGCACCTGTCCCGCAAAAATGCGGATCACCGGTGCGCCGAGGATCTCCGCAAAATCGACCCACCTTCGCACGAGGTCTACCTGTTCACGGCGCTTCCCGGAGTCGCTTACCCCAAAGTCATTGCCTACCGCCGTGCCGGAAACGTCCAGCCCCAGTTCGAAGCACCGCTTCTTGAGCCGAAGCAGGTAGGCTCGGTCCACCTCTTCGGGAAAATAGTACGAGGTCAGTTCAGTCCCCTCCAGACCCATGCGCGCGCACTCTTCGACGAAATCGAAAAGCGAGAGAGGCGGTTCAGTCCCCGTCAGCAGGTCGCGGTAACTGTACGCGGCCATACTGAACTTGAACTTGGCAGTGTCCAGTCGCGAAATGGGTGGAATGGCCATACATCGCGGCGCGAAGCAGCTGACGGAACTTGCTAGCGATGCTGTCAGGAAACTGCGGCGGTGAATCATGGAAGGTCGCCATCACGTAGGGAAGTAAATTCACAAGGCCGCGGCGCGGCCCAGGTACGACTCGCGGGTCCTCGTGACTCGTCCTCACGCCGAGGACCGATGCCGAACCCTATCTTGTTGGGCCCAGGCCGTTTTTGCTAGTCCCTTGGCCTTTACCTCTGCTGGGTTCTTCGTTTACTTACCGGTGACAAACGCCGCCATGGGAGGAGAAGGTCGATGCCACGCCGCAGGGAATCGCGTGATCCGGGGCCGAAACGGGAATGGCAATCTCGGCGGCCCGCTCGACGATTCCGCTGGAAGTGGCTGCTGGCTCCCCTGGTCAGTGGCCTGATCCTCGCGGCATGCGGGCCGACGCTGGTGTCTCGGACGTCGTTGCGTCACACCCTATTGGGCTGGGCCGCACCGTCACTGCGCGGAAAAGTCGTACTGGGCGACCTGCGTCTCTCCTGGACCCGGCCTCTGGAAGTTCGCAATGTCACCGTGCTTGACCGTGACGACCGCCGAATGTTGCAGATTGCTCGCGTTGCCAGCGACAGGAGCCTGCTCGACCTGCTGCGACAGCCCAGGAATCTCGGCAGCCTGGTCGTCGTGAGTCCCGATCTGCACCTCGTCGTTCGCCGCGATGGGTCGAACCTGCAAGACCTATGGGGATCGATCGCTCGTTCCGGAGACCAAGGCCCCCATCCGGGCGAGCCTGCTCCTGCCGTCAATATCTGTGTGCACGTTTCGGAAGGTCATCTGACCGTCGTGGATGAAGTGACCGGCAGGACCACCTCCTTATCGGATGTCCAGGCAGGGTTCCAACCGTCGGCCGACGACGTGGCCTTAATGACGGTCCAGTTGGGGGGGCGGGTCGACGACGCGGGCAGACCGGGCAAGTTCATGAGCGAAATCTCCTGGAAGTCGCCTGCCAGCTGGACGCTCAAGGACCTGGGGGCGGGTACCGGGCGGTTGCAGGCTGCCCATTTTCCGCTTGCCACGCTCAAGCCGGCCTACATCCGCCTCTTCCCGGACCTGGACGTGGCGGGGGACGTGAGTGGCGAAGTGCAGGTGACCTGGACGACCGAGACCCAGGGACCGGTGGCCCGCATGACGAGCCGCCTGGAGCTCGATTCCTTCGAGTTCGCGGCGCCATCGATTCTGGGCAAGGATCGACTCGTGGACCCACGACTTTCGATCCAACTCGACGGAACCATCGAACGCGACTTCCTGCGCATTGAACGGCTGACGCTCGATTCGACGCTGGTCCGGGGGAGCGCGACGGCCGCTGGCCCCGTGGCCGTATTCCTGAAGAATCGGCCGTACCAGTTGGTAGCGGATGCAACGTCGCCCCATGAACTTTCCTGCCAGGGCCAGATCGATATCCCTCGCATCGCGGCCTCCCTGCCCAATACGCTGCGATTGAAGCCCGAGATGCGTCTGGAGGAAGGGAGCATCCAGTTCGATGTGGGAACGGAATCGGTCGGAGGTGTCCGCGCGTTTCACGGTCGGATCGCCACGGAGCGACTCAAAGGCCGCGCGGGCGGCAAAGAGATCTCGTGGGAGGACCCCATCACCCTCCGGTGGGATCTCGCGTCAACGCCGCAGGGGGCGCAATTGCGAGAAGTCATCTGCCAGTCGGAGTTCCTGACCGGCAAGGCCGCTGGTTCGCTCGAAGCGGGCGATTTTCAGGCGGTGGCCAACCTGAATCGACTTTCCGAACACCTCGGCGAGTTCTTCGACATGCGTGGTTCGACAATCGCCGGTGCCCTGGACTGTCAGGGGCACTGGCAGACGACGGGCCAACAGCTGGCGGGCGACTTGAAATGCACGGTGGAGAACTTCGTGTTGTCCACGAACGGCGGTCGGTGGCGGGAGGATGAAGTTCGCGGGCAGGGCCAGTGGGAAGCCACCGTGGCCGGTTCGCGGCTGGTCCAACTTCGCAGCGCGGCACTGGCCGCAGACCTGGGGAGCGACCACGCCGACTGCCATTTGCGTTCACCGGTCGACTCCTTCGGTTCGTTGGCGACCTGGCCTGTGCAAGTCCATGTCACAGGCCAGCTGGCCTCGTGGCTCCAGCGACTTCGTCCGTGGGTCCATCTGCGCGGCCTGCATCTGGAGGGAGGCGTGCAACTGACGGCGGCGGCGGATGTGGGACTGCGCACCTGCCGCGTCGCGCCGTTGCAGCTGGAACTGACAGAGCTTCAGGCGCAGGTCCCAACGGGTAAGGTGCGGGAGCCCAAAGTCGTGTTGCAAGCCGACCTCGCCTGGGACGGCGCGGCAGACGAACTCATCCTTCCCCAGGCGACCTTTTCCTGCTCGAGTCTTGCGGCCCGCATCAGCGACTTGCGCGTCCCCCAATGGTCGAAGGGGGGATTGCCCAGCGGCGCCGTTGCGTTTCGAGGAGACTTGGGTCGCCTGGCCACACCCTTCGTGGGCGCGACCTTGCTCCCCAGCGGAAACGTGGAAGGGCTGACGCGATTTGCCGCTTCGGACGCGCGACTGGCGTGCGAGGTCCGCGCCACCGCGCGCCCCTTGACGCTCGCTACCTGGAAACAGGCGACCCCCACCGATCCGCGAACGGGCTGGAATCCACTCTGGCACGAAGAGACATGGACATTGGAAGCGAAGGGGGGCTTGGACCGGAAGGAGCAGGTGTGGACCTGCGAATCGCTGCGAATGGCTGGCGACGCACTCACGGTAACTGGCCACGGCAGCCTGCGCGCGTCAGATCGCTTCGCCGAAGTGTCGGGTGACTTGGAATATGACCTGGCCCTCTTGCAACCGAAGCTCACGACATGGCTCGGACCCCACGTCGCCATGTCCGGAAAGCAACGTCATCCGTTCCGCATCCAGGGACCTCTGCCTGGAAGTCGAGGCGTCTCACCCGAGCTGCAAGCCGAATTCGAACTGGGTTGGAACGAACTGCGGGGCTACGGAATCTCGCTCGGACCCCAACAATTGCGGACTCGCCTCCAGAATGGAGTGGCCGATATCGCCCCCTTAGACATCAACCTGCAAGGCGGTCGCTTGAGCATCGATCCACGACTGGACCTCTCGGCGCAGCCCGTGTCGCTGGTGCTGGATCGGCCCGCCACGGCTGAGAACTTGCAACTGACTCCGGACCTGCTCCGAGGGTGGCTCAAGTATGTCGCGCCGCTGCTGGCCGAGTCCACCAGCGCCAGCGGTCGTGTCTCGGTTCGCGTCGACGAAGCGCGAATCCCCCTCGTTCAGCCGTCCCTGTCCACCCTTGCGGGACAGGTGGTGGTCGAGGAGGCGTCCCTGCAGCCGGGACCTCTGGCCCAACAGTTCCTGGGCTCGATTCAACAGCTGGTCCAATGGACGAATCCCTCGGGTACCTTGCCCGGACTTCTGGGAACCAATCCACCCCTGCTGACCGTGAACCGGCAACAGGTGGACTTTCAGCTCGTCCAGGGCCGGATTCACCACCGGAACCTGGAACTGCACGTGGGAGACGTGGTCGTTCGCAGTCAGGGATCGGTGGGACTGGATCAGACCCTCTCTCTGCTCGCCGAGGTTCCCTTGCGAGATCAGTGGCTGGGCAAGGAGCGATTGCTCGAGGGACTTCGTGGACAGACGGTCAAGATCCCCGTGCAGGGGACCTTGGGCCAACCGCAGATCGATTCACACGGGATTGCGCAGCTGATGCGGGAAAACGTGGGGGACACGGCGGAACGCGTCATTCAAGGTGAGCTGCAAAAGGGATTGCAGAAGCTGCTGGGCCCGAAATGAGGCCTGGTTGGCAGCGCCGGACAGGGGGCGTGGATTCGTAAAGCCACGCATTGCCCTTCTTACCCACGGTGCGGAAGACGCCCGACTCGCGCAGACAATAGGCGATTCGCGCGGCGAACCACCGTGGCAACGCCAAGGCCGCGGCAAGTTCCCCGGTATGGAACGGCGGCCGCGGTAATTGGCCGAGGGTCCCCAGCAGTTCGTGCGCGGTGGTAATGGTACGTGAGTCCAACCAGGTCAGCAGGCGTTGATCGAGCGTGCGGTAGGGGTGCGAGAAGCGGCGTCGACTCCGCCGGTTGGTTGGCACGCGGATCTCTTCGATGTCAATCAAGGCCACCTCGATCGCCAATTTCGGGTGGGGGAAGACCCGCATGAAGTGTACCAGTTCGTGAAACAGGTCGACCCAGGAACCTTGTTTGGGGCTCCATCGCTGGTCAACCACAGGTCCCTCGGATCGCGAGTGCTTGATCAGGAATTTGCGTCGCACGATGGGCTTCACAATGGTGACTTCGTGCTGACGCAGCAGACGGCGAATCTTGTCTTGGATGCTCCCCAAGGCCGCGTGCTGGATCTCGATCAGGCGGCCGTCGCAAATGGCATCGATGCGAAAGCTGCCCACGCGGACTTCCAGGTCGGCAGGTGTGGCCGCGTAGCGCCGCTTCAATTGCTGATGGAGGGTCGTTTCCATGACACCTCAAGGGGGGTCAGTGTCGTTCCTCGACGCCCAAGTCGCGTACGGTGACCAGGGCCTGAAAGGGCACGTTGAGCTCGCGAAAGCACTCGGCAGCGCCTTCGAGTCGATCGACAATGGCGATCACCGCCTGCACTTCCAGGCCGAAGGCGCGGCAGGCTTCCACGGCGCGGCGGGCGCTGGCGCCCGTGGTGGCGACATCTTCCACGATCACGACGCGCTGTCCGGGCTGAACGGGCCCTTCAATCTGTTGTTTCCCGCCGTAGGCCTTGGCCTCTTTCCGCACAACGAAACCGTGGAGCGGTCGACGGGGGTCGGCACGCGACAACAGCGCGGCCGTGATGGGTACGGCACCCAGCTCCATGCCACCGACCGCATCGGGCCCGTACGTTTCACAACACGCGAGCATGGCATCGGCTACCAGGTTGATCGAGCGCGAGTCCAAGGTCACGCGTCGACAGTCAAGATAAAATGTCGCCTTGCGTCCCGATGCCAGGGTGAAGTCGCCGAATCGGAGCGCCTGGCGACGAATCGCGTCGATCAGTTCAGTAGGTGCCATGGCAATGTCGCCCCGGCATTCCGCCGGGACCTTTGAGTTCTCAAGCGGGTTGTTGCAAGGCCTTCAAAAACTGCACGGCATCCGCGATCTCACCTGGGGCTTGCCGCGCGACGTCGCGCTGAATCGTGAAGAAGCCTCGGAAGCCGCGCTGGTCGAGCGCTGCGGCAATCGCCACGAAGTCCGCGTCGCCACGCCCGAGCCGGGTCTCCTGGCCACGGCCGGTAGCGCGATCTCCAATGGCATCTCGGGCATGGACATGGACAATCCAAGGGGCCAAGCATGCCAGGGCCTCCGCCGGCGAATGGCCCCCCATAATCAGGGCGGCTGGATCGAAATCGATGCCCAAGGTGCCGTCCGGCAACTGGGCCATCAAGTCCGCCAGGACCTGCCCTTTCTCGTGGCCCGTTCGCGCTGCCAAGATCGCCCCACAGCGTTGGCCATGGCGCCCCAGGTCCAGCAGGGCCGACAGAAACTGGTTCTGCCGCGGATCGGTCGTCTCGGACGGGATCTCGCCGATCCCGTTGACCACGACTTGGGTTCCGAGTTCGTAGGCGAGTGTCAATGCCTGTTTGGTCGCGGCCACGCGCCGATCGAGTTCCTGCTCGTCGCTGTAGCCACGTCGCGTGGGAAAGGCCAGGCACGAGACCGCCAGGCCTCGATCCTGAAACATCTTCCGCAGCTGTCGGCGGGCCGTCTGGGAAAGCTCACGCGGCGCCAGGGGGCCTCGCGCTTCCAGTTCCAAGCCCACCGCGCCCGTCCTCGCCGCTGCGGACAACGCCGCCGTCAAGGGAAGCGAGAGACTCGCCATTTGCACACCCACGCGAAATCGCATGGCGGCGATCATACCGACGAGGGATGGCAACTGTCCACGTCATGCCGCGCGAACGTCCGCGTTCCCCCGCGGTCGCGCCGGGAACCGCAAGCCGATCTGGCGAACGACTACGTCCACTGGAGTCCTTCCGGCAGCCGGTTCAGGTTCTCGCATCCGTCCTCGCGGACGATCACCATATCCTCGACGCGAATGCCACCGACGGCGCGGCAATACAGGCCAGGCTCAATGGTTACCGCATCACCGACCAGCAGGGGAGGCCCGGCCTTATCGAGCAGGGGTGGTTCATGGACATCGAGTCCAATGCCGTGTCCAGTTCCATGGACAAAGCCGCAATAGGCATTCGGTGCGTCGGCCGGAGGCAAGCCCAACCGATAGCCGGCCTGTACGATGGCCGCCGAAGCGGCTGCGTGGACCGCTTCCCCCGTGACCCCCGCGCGGCAGGCCGAGACCGCGGCCGCCTTCGCCCGGACCACGGCCGCGTGCATGCGCACGACTTCCTCGGGAATGTCGCCGTGCACCACGGTGCGCGTGCAATCCCCGAAATATCGCGTCTTCCGATCGCGGGGAAAAATATCGATGATCACCGGCTGTCCCGTCCGCAACGCGCCCGATCCAATGTCATGGCAGTCCGCCCCTTGCGGACCTCCGGCCACGATCGAGGCATGGTTTTCAAATCCCTGGCCGAGCAATTGGATGTCAATCGCCTCGCGCACGCGCTCTGAGGTCAGGGGCTGGCCTTGATGCACGAGCGTTGCATCCGCCGAGGTACGGGCGCGGCCAACCAGCTCGCAGGCCATCCGCATCGCGCTTTCCGTCGCCGCCTGCGCCTGCCGAAGCCAATCCACTTCTTGGGAGTCCTTCTGTCGGCGTTCGAGCACCCCTAGCTCGACGTCGCACCGCACTTCCACGCCGCGTACCGACAGAAAATGGGCGTAGATCAAGGGCAAGGTCCGGTCCGCTCGGACTTCGTGGATCCCCTCGCGCGCCAGGAATTCCGCAACGGCCTGGGCCGTCGCCGTCTCCCGGTCACCGGATAACCCACCCGACGGTGCAAAATCGGCCGGACAGAAGACGCGATCGGCCCTCGCGTGTCGTCGCGCCCGGGCCATTTCGATATCCCGCAAGATCAAGACCCGCCCCTTCGGCGACGGCAGGATCACGAGGGCCGCTGGATCGCCCACGCTAAATCTCAGCTGGTGATACAGCGTGTTGTTCTGGGCAGGTATGCCGGCCAAGAGCGTGACCACGGCCGATGTTGCATCATGAGGCATAGGCTTGCAATCTCCCTGGCAGCTTGGTGGATTCAAGAGCGTATCATCGCGATCGCCTCACCGGCAGCCAACACCATTTGGAACACGCCAATAAGGGTCTTTCCGAGTACCTAAAGTCCCCCTCACCCTGCCCACTCCCCCGAAGACGGGGCAGAGGGTACGAACCGAGTTTGCGGAAAGGCTCTGAGGTAAATTGCTTGACAAAATAGGCCCCGAGCGTTTTTGACATGCGCGCCCCGTCGGGGTATTCTGGCATTCGCAGCGCCTCTACCCTGCCGGGCCACAGTTCATGACTGGCCCATCAACCTACCGTGAGGACCCGCGCCATGTATCCATGTCAGGGAAATCGCTTGAGTCGTCGCCGCTTCGTGGCGAGCGGCATTGCAGGTGGATTGGGCATCGGGCTCGTCGATTTGCTCCGCTTGCGAGCGACCGCAGAAGCGCCCGGACAAGCCGCGACGCTGCCTCAAAGGGCGAAGAGTGTGATCCACCTGTTCTTGCCAGGTGGCATGTCGCAGCAGGAGTCGTTTGACCCGAAGCCGTACGCCCCGATCGAATATCGCGGGGACTTGGGGGTCGCGACCACGGTTACCGGCGACGTGTTCTCGGCGGCCCTTCCGCGCCTGGCCCAGTTGGCTGATCGAATCACTGTCATCCGATCGATGACGCACCCCGACGCGGCTCACGAGCGTGGTACCCATCAAATGTTTACGGGGTACGCGCCGAGCCCAGCGCTCGTGTATCCCAGCATTGGCAGTGTCGTCAGCCACACCTTCGGATCTCGGAACAGCCTTCCTCCCTATGTCTGCGTCCCGAGCCAACCCAATGAGTTTGCGGGCAGTGGGTATTTGAGCTCGGCTTTCGCTCCATTCAATTTGGGAGCCGACCCGGCCCAGGGGGGCTTCCAGGTCCGGGATTTGAATCTCCCTGCCGATGTCTCCGCGGAGCGGGCGATGCGTCGTCGCGGGATGTTGCAGACGGAGCGAGCGCAGCTGGAGGCTTCGACCAGTGCCGATGGGGTCTCGGCGCAGCGAACGTTTTACGAACGCGCGTTTAGCCTGCTCGATTCCGCTCCGGCCCGCCAGGCATTCGATATTGCGGCCGAGCCGAACGAGGTGCGAGATCGCTACGGCCGGCATGAAGCAGGACAGCGGCTCCTGATGGCACGTCGCCTGGTGGCGGCGGGTGTGCGGCTCGTTACGGTCACCTTTGGCAGCTGGGACCTGCATAACTATGTGACTTCAGGTACCCAGCAGCAGATGCCTGCCTTGGACCAGGGACTCGGGGCGTTGATTGAAGACCTGGATGCCACTGGGCTCTTGGCCGAAACGGTCGTGATGGTCACCACGGAGTTCGGTCGGACTCCCAAGATCAATGCCACGGCAGGTCGCGATCACTGGCCGCGCGTCTTCAGCGTGATGGTCGCGGGCGGAGGATTCCAGCGGGGACTGGTCTATGGAGCCTCCAGCGCCACGGCCGCAGAACCGGAAACCGACCCGGTCTCGCCGGCCGATCTGGCCACCACGGTCTATCATCTCTTGGGAATCGATGCCTCCCAGGAACTCATGGCCCCTGGCAATCGCCCGATTGAAATCGTCAAAGGGGGCAAAGTCCTGTCGAAGTTATTGACATAAATGCGCGTTCACCCACCCGAAACTCGCCTGAGACCTGGCACCTGGCATCGCGCGTCGGTGGCCGCTGCAACTTGTCACGAAAGATCGGGGTCGTCCAACCCCAGACACCCACGGGCCCGCCGAACGGCGCTGGGCACCGCAACCGTGACTCGTCTCACTTCGCTCTTCTGTTCCCTGGCATGGTTCAGCCTGGCGGTCGCACCCGCGTGGTCTCAGCCGCAAGTGACCAGCGTCAGCCCCGTGACAGTGCAGCGTGGCCAGGATGTGGAATTGCACTTGTCGGGGCAGCAACTGTCCGGGCCCAGCTCCCTCTTGATCTATGGACCGGGATGGGAGGTGAAGGAACTGTCGAGCGCGGACCCCACGCAGGTGATTGCCAAGTGCCGGATTTCGGAAGCGAGTCCACTGGGCACCGTCGGATTGCGGCTGGCCTGCGATGGGGGGATCAGCAACCTGAGGCTCGTCACCGTTTCGGCACTGCCCGTCGTGGCAGAGGTCGAGCCCAATCAGGGGCCGAATAACCCCCAATCGGTTACGTTTCCCACGACGCTGGTGGGAGTCATCGACTATGAGGATGAGGACGTCTACACGTTCGCTGTCGAGGCGGGAAAACGGATCAGCCTGGAACTACAAGGGCTGCGATTGGGTTACGAATTTTACGACCCTTGCCTGGAACTGTTGGACCCCGACGGCAAGCGACTGCAACTGGCTGACGATTCCAATCTGACGCGTCAGGATCCCTGGTTGTCGGTGACGGCACCCCAGACGGGCAATTACACCGTACGGGTACGCGAACGCACGTATGGCGGGAGCGGCCAGAGCCGCTATGCCTTGCATCTGGGTTCGTTTCCCCGACCCGGTCAGGCCTTTCCCGGAGGAGGCCAAGGGGGGCAGACGGTGCCGTTGACGTGGCAGTCCCCCGAGGGACCCGTCGAGCGATCGGTTGCCTTGCCACCGGACGTCGCAGGGGAATGGCCTTGGTTTCCCGAGGACGACCAGGGAGTTTCACCGACCCCCCTGTCGTTGCACGTCTCGAAGCATCCCAGCACGGCCGAAGTCGAACCGAATCAGGAGCGGACCCAGGCCACTCCCTGCCAGGCCCCGGTGGTGGTCTATGGCACACTGGATCCGCCTGGAGACCGCGATCTCTTTCAGTTCCATGCCGTGCCGGGCCAGGTCTGGATGATCCGGTCGGTGGCCCGCACCATCTTGCGGTCACCGCTCGATTCCATCGTGAGGGTCCATCAGCCCGATGGGCCGACGCTTCTCGGGAACGACGACTCCGCGAACGCGGACAGCGTGATCGAGTTCTCGGTGCCGGCCGAAGGGGACTATGTCTTGGAAATCGAGGACCACCTGGGTCATGGTGGCAGCGAGTTCGCGTACCGCGTTGAGATCTTTCCACGGGAACCGGGCTTGGTGCTCCGCGCGCCCGAACGAGCCTACAACACTCCCGTCACCGTGCCTGTGGCGCAAGGCAACCGCATGGCGTTGATGGTGGCCGTCGAGCGACAGTACTTGGATGCCCCCGTGGAACTCCAGTGGTCGGGTCTGCCCGCGGGAGTGGCCGTCGAGGCGCCGGCGATCCCCCAGGGAACGGACCGCGCTCCCGTTTTGTTGCAGGCCGCGGCCGATGCACCGCTGGCCGGCGCTCTGGCCTCACTTACCGGCGGAGCGGTCGTCGATTCGAGTCCAATCACCGGAACCCTGCGGCAGCGAACCATGCTGGCAATCGGCATGAACAATCGCGATATGTGGGGGCATGACGCCACGCAATTGGCCTGTGCCGTCGTGAAGGGTGCGCCGTTCCGGCTGGAATGGGACCCGCCGGCGGCGCCGATCGTGCGAAACGGAGAAAAACCCCTGAAGTTTCGGCTCGTGCGGCAGGAAGGGTTCGCGGAGCCTGTCCACGTGCAAATGCTCTACAACCCGCCGGGGATCTCCTCTCCCGGGGACGTCCTCGTGCCGGGTGACCAGAGTGAAGGCACCATGCCCATCACGGCCAATGGGGCTTCCGCCTTGGGGATCTGGCCCGTCCTCTTGATGGCCCAGACGAGCTTTCAGGGGACTCGTTTTGAAGTGGCCTCGGGACTTGTACCCCTGATCGTCGAGGACTATCCCTTCGACGTGGCATTTGACAAGGCCAGCCTGGAGCAGGGGGGCAATGCCACGTTGGGCCTGCATGTCACGCGGCGGCAACCGGAGGTCAAGGAGGCGCGGGTTGAGCTTGTGGGCCTGCCACCGGGTGTCACGGCCCAACCGCTGGACCTGGCGGCCGATCAGACCGACTTGCAGTTCGCCATCACCGCCGCACCCGATGCGAGGCCCGGCCGCTATCCTTCCGTACTGGCCCGCGTGACGCAAACGCGAGCCGGCGAGCCGGTCGTCCAGACGGTGGGCACGGGCCAGGTTCGCGTCGACCCACCCAGTGCACCGGCGGCTCCCCCCATGCCGGAGGCCACGCCATGAAGCCCGTTGGTGCGACGCGCGTGGTCCGGCAGCCTGCGCGACAAAATGGCTCGACATGGATTCGGCAGACACGCATTCCGTTGCTTTGGATATGCCTGGCGTTCCTGACATTTCGCCCGCTCGCCGCCGTGGAACTGGCCATCTACCCTGCCACCATTCAGCTGGCCAGTTCGGGGGGTGCGCAACGTGTCCTGGTGGTGCGGCGCGACGACGATGGCGGGACGCAGGACGTGACGTCCCAATGCGAGTTTCACATCGAGCCGGAGGGGAAGGCCCGCCACGAAGCGGGCGTGATCCTGGGCGAAGCGGCTGGCACCGCGGATCTGAAAGTGCAGTTCCAGGACCTGTCGTGCCAGGTTCCGCTCGAGATTCGCGACGCGGCCAACGCTGCGCCCGTCGGGTTCCAGCATGACGTGATCCCCCTGTTCACGCGCTACGGGTGCAACGCGGGCACGTGCCATGGCTCGGCCCGCGGGCAGGATGGTTTTCGCCTGTCGCTCTTCGGATTCGATCCTCGAGGAGACTACCATCGCCTCACTCGGGAGATGGCAGCGCGACGGATTCAGTTGGCCGTACCCGAGGCCAGTCTCATGCTGGAAAAGGCCACCGGTTCGGTACCACACACGGGAGGCAAGCGATTCGATGTCGACAGCGGACCTTACCGCGTGCTCCGCAACTGGCTGGCCGAGGGTGCCAACTGGGATGAGGGCGCACCAAGCGTCGTGGCGCTCGAGGTCTATCCACCCGAAGTGGTGCTGGTAGGACTCGGGAAGTCACAGCGTCTGCTGGTGATGGCCCGCTATTCCAATGGCGACTCGCGTGATGTGTCCGATCTGGCGGTCCTGCGGACCAGCGATGAAAGCGTGGCCCCGCTCACCGACGAGGGGAGTGTCTCGGCGGCCAAGCGAGGGGAATCGTTCGTCACGGCCCGCTTCGACGTTCACACCGTGGGGATCCCCGTCGTCGTGCTCCCCGAGGGGCTGGCAGATGCCGCGGTCGAACCTGCCGGAAACTACCTCGACGAACTGGTGCTGGCCAAGTTGCGCAAGCTACGACTGAAACCCGGCCCCCTCTGTTCCGACGAGGCGTTTCTTCGCCGGGCAACGCTCGATACGACCGGGCTGCTCCCCACGCGGGCAGAATACGATGCGTTCGTGGCAGACACCTCGCCGCAGAAGCGCGCTGCCCTGATCGACCGCCTGCTGGCACGCCCCGAATTCCATCAGCTGTGGGCGGCGAAGTGGGCCGATCTTTTGATGATCCGCGAAAACCCCAACCTGATCGTCAGTCGCAAGGCCGCGCAGCTGTACTTTGAATGGCTGCAGCAGCAGTTCGAACAGGGAGTCCCCATCGACAAGATCGTTCACCAGCTGCTCACCGAGTCCGGCGGAACCTTTGATCATCCCGCCGCCAATTTCTACACCGTGGAACAGGACCCGCTCAAGCTGTCGGAAAACGTGGCCCAGCTCTGCTTGGGCATCCGCGTGCAATGTGCCCAATGCCATAACCATCCCTTTGATCGCTGGACGATGGACGACTATTACGGCTTCGCCGACTTTTTCGCCACCGTCAAGCGAAAGTCGGACGAGGACTATCGCGAGTGGATCGTTTTTACGGGACCTGGCGAGACGCGGAATCCCGTGACGGGCGCCGTGATGGCCGCCAAGTTCCTGGGAGGCGACCGCCCCAACCTGGAGGGTGTGGACCGTCGCGTGGCGCTGGCCGACTGGATCACCTCTCCGCAGAATCCCTACTTCGCCAATACCTTGGGGAACCGGATCTGGGCGCACTACCTTGGCCGCGGCGGCGTCGAGCCGGTGGACGATGTACGGGTCAGTAATCCGCCGAGCAACGGGCCGCTGTACACCGCGCTGGGGCAGAAACTGATCGAGTACGGATACGATTTGAGAAAGCTCTCAAGTGACATATTGTTGTCACACACGTACCAGCGGGCCGTGCCGGCCCCCGGGGTCGAAGCGGACATGCGGAATTTCAGCCATGCCCGAGTCCGCCGCATTCCGGCCACGAATCTGTTGGACTGTATCAGCCAGGTGACCGAGTCACCCGAAAAGCTCCGAGGCCTCCCCCTGGGAAGCCGCGCGGTTCAGGCCGTGGATCAGGCGCCGGAAAACTACTTCCTCACCACCTTTGGCCGGGCGCAGCGAGCGAGCGTCTGTGCCTGCGAGTCTCGGGATGAACCGACCCTCTCGCAAGCCCTGCACCTGATCAATGGCCCTTCGGTCCACGAGAAGATCAAGAGCGGCGGCGTGATCGCCCGGCTCACGGCGGCGGGACTCACGCCTGAGCAGATCATCGACGAACTGCATGTCCGCTGCCTTTCACGACACGCGACCCCTCAGGAACTGGAAGCCCTTGGCCCCCTGGTCGCGTCGGTCAACCCCGTGACTGAGGGACTGGAGGATGTCTTCTGGGCCCTGCTGAATAGTCCCGAGTTTGTCTTTAATCATTGAGGGTACATAATCCAGCAATCCAAGATTGGCGCGACCTGGCACGTCCCGGGCCGTTCGCTCCCGCGCCCACACAACCCTCCGTGCGTATCGATTTGCAGCGGGCCGCGCCGGATGTTATAGGAAGACAATCAGTCCATTCTCGCCAACGCATCAAATCCGGAGACCTGACCTGTGTCGTCCTATCGCTTGCCATGGTTCATCGTGCTGTGGTCCGTGCTGTCCCCCTTGCCGGGCACGGCTGCCTGGTTTGACAACTATCAAACCTACGCAGCCTACCAGCAGAAACTGGGAGAGTATGCCGCGACCTATCCGACGCTTACGACCCTTTCCACCATTGGCAACTCGTACGAAGGCCGCGCCATTCCGGCGATTCGCATTACCGGGACGGGATCCGCGGAGGTCGCCAAGAAAACCGTCTACCTGAACGGTATGATGCATGCCCGCGAATGGATCGCCGGCATGGTTCCCATGTACATCGCCGATCGCCTGCTCACCGGCTACGGGACCGATCCCCGCATCACCAGCGTGCTCGACAACACGGAATTCATGATCGTGCCCATGTCCAATCCCGACGGCTATGAATACAGCCGCCTCACCAATCGGTTCTGGCGCAAGAACCGGCGGCCTAACGGTGACGGCTCCGTGGGTGTCGATCTGAATCGCAATTACGGCTACCAGTGGGGTCTCAATTCGGGTTCGAGCCCGTTTCCTGACGATGAGACCTATCGCGGCACGGGCCCGTTCTCGGAGCCCGAGACCGTCGCACTCCGCAATGTGGCCCTGGCCGACCAGGACGTCGTGACACACATCGATTTCCACAGTTACTCGCAGTTGATCCTATCTCCCTTCTCCTATACCGTGGATCCCGCGCCCGATCAGGATCTCCTGGTGCAGATGGCCCATACCATGGCCGACTCCATCCAGGATATGCACGGCAAGATCTATGAGTGGGATGACCCGTTCCTCTACCTGGCGAGCGGGACTTCCATCGATTGGATGTATGGAGACCAGGGGATCTATTCGTACACGATCGAACTGCGGCCCACGTCGTCGAACCCAGGCTTCCTGCTGCCGGCCAATCAGATCCTTCCCACCGGCCAGGAGATGTTCCCCGCAGTGCTCGATCTGGCCGAGTACACGATGCAACTGGCCGGGGGTGACTTCGATGTCAATGATCGGTTCGAATGTGCCGACATCGACCGGCTTGTCCGTGGGATCGTACTTGGCAGTAACAAGGCCGAGCTGGACCTGTCCGGGGATGGGCTGCTCGATGGTCTCGACGTCGTCGACTGGCTCGCGCGGGCAGGTCGCGCGAATCTGGCGTCCCAGGCTTCGTATTTGCCAGGAGACGCCAACCTGGACGGCAGCGTGGATGGAGTCGACTTCAATCTGTGGAACAGCAACAAGTTTACGAGCTTGCCGTCATGGTGTGGCGGCGACTTCAACGTCGACGGACTGGTGGACGGCAGCGACTTCAATGTCTGGAACGCCTACAAGTTCCTCTCGGCCGACAGCATCGTGCAGGTGCCCGAGCCGGCACTGAACCTGCTTCTGGCGGGCCTGGTCGCCGCCGGCGTGTTCCGCCGAACCGCATTCTGAGGCCCCGTTGCCCATGTTTCGCAGGGTCCGGTTTTCGCTGGCGACGTTTTTCGTCCTCGTCACCTGGAGCGCCCCTGGGCCCTCGGGTGCGGCGGATGTCACGAACTACGAAGGTCAAGTCCGGCCGATCCTGCGAGAGCGCTGTTTCCATTGTCACAACGCGCAGAAACTCAGTGGCGGCCTGGCGCTCGATTCCTATGCCGCCGCGATGCAAGGCGGATCGAGCGGTGAGGTCATCTACGGCGGCGACCTGGAGGGGAGCCGACTTTGGGCCCTCGTGAACCATGAGGACGAGCCCGCCATGCCGCCGAATCAGGATAAGCTGCCCGATGCGCAGCTGGCGGTGCTTCGCACCTGGATTGAGCAGGGTGCCCTGGAGCGCGCGGATAGTGCGCCGGTCGTCCGCAAGTCCATTGAACTTCCGGTCGCCAGCAATCCTGCCGCCGATGACATGACGCCGGGCGCGATGCCGGAAGGACTCATCTGCCAACCGGTGACCCTCAGCGCGCGGCCTGCGGCGGCGGCCAGCATTGCGGTCAGCCCCCGAGCACCCTTGGCCGCCGTGGCTTCTCCGCGGCAGATCGTGCTGGTTCACTTGGATACGGCGGAGCTCGTGGGGATCTTGCCGTTTCCCGAAAGGATGCCCCTCGTCGTCCGGTTCAGCCGTGACGGGGCACTCCTCCTGGCAGGTGGTGGCCGAGGCGGACTGTCGGGCCTGACGGCCGTTTACGATGTGCACACGGGCCAGCGCCTGGCAACGTATGGCGACGAGCTGGATACCGTGCTGGCCACGGACCTGCTGGCCTCCGGCTCGCGAGTCGCCCTGGGAGGCCCCGGCCGACTCGTTCGCGGATTTGATACGCAACGTGGCGAACCGCGCTATGAAAATGACAAGCATACCGACTGGGTCCTGGCCATGGAGTTCAGCCCGGACAATCGCTTCCTGGCGTCCGCGGATCGGCAAGGGGGATTGGTCGTCTGGGAGGCCGAGTCGGGGCGTGAGTATCAAGTGCTGCAGGGACATACCCAGGCGATTACCGGGCTGAGTTGGCGGCTCGATTCCAAGGCGCTGGCCACGGTGAGCGAAGATGGCAACGTGTCGCTGTGGGACCCGGAAGCGGTCGCACCGCTGCGTACATGGGCGGCCCACGGTGGCGGCGCCCTGGATGTCGAATTCGATCGGCAGGGACGGCTGGTGACGGCTGGCCGTGACGCCAACGTCAAGCTGTGGGATGCCGCGGGCCAGCCTCTGGCAAGCTTCCCCATGAAGGACATCGCCCTCTCGGCCGCCATTGACGCCATGGGGAACCGTGTCGTGGCAGGCGATTGGACGGGTCAGGTAAAGGTCTGGGGTATCGAGCCGCAGGCCGAGCTGACTGCGTTCACCACCAATCCGCCAGGGTTGCAGGATCGTGTCGCTGAACTCCAGCGACAATTTCAGGCAACCGACGCGGCCTCGCAGGCGGCGAAGGCCCAGCTGGAGGCGCTCGCCAGTGGCCTCCACACGGCCGACGCTGCCTATCAGACTGCGCTTTCCAGCATGCTCACGGCCCGCACCGCGCTGGCAACGGCCAGACAGTCGCAATCGGGGCTCGAAGCACCTGCGGATCTCAGTCCCCAAGAGGCTGCTTTGGCGGACTTGGAACGTCGCGTGGGACAGGCAGCGGCCGAACTGAAGCAACGGGGGGACGAACATGCGGCCGGTGTCCAGGCCGAACTCACGGCGCGGCAGTCGCTCGATGCCGTCACCACGTCTCGGGACAAGGCCACCGAGCGGCTCCAGCAGTATCGCGAGCGGCCTGCCAGGCTGCAGCAGCACGTCGCGGAAGCGGAACAATCGATCCAGCAGGCCAAGGAAGCCGTGGCCCGAGAGGAGGCATTGCTGGTCGCGCTGCAATCACTGCAGGCGGCAGCCATCAAGGTCGCCGAATTGCAGCCATCACCTGGCGAGTCCGAGACGTTGCCATCCGAGGACGCCGTAAACCTGGGCCCCGCCTACTACGAGGGACTGGTAACTCAGCAGCAGGTGCGACTCGAGCAGGCCCGCCAGGTACTTGGGCAGTCGGAGGCGGCACATGCCTCGGCCATCCAGGCCCGCGACCTGTTCCAGTCCATTTTTCCGCACGCCGCGGAATGAACCGCCGTTCCCAGTCGGAATCCGCGAACGGAATCGCACGCGTTGCGCCGCCGTGGAGTTCCGCCACCGCCGTTCGCATGCCAGTCTGGTGGCTTTCCTGAGGTCGAGTACAATCTGCGGTTTCTGGGGAGTGCGGGGGGTTGTATGGATTCGGAAGACGAGTTTCTCCCAAAGCTCGACGGCATCGAGACGCAATGGAGCCTCCTGGTGCGCGCGCATCAGGGAACCATTGCCAGCGGCAACGATGCGCGTCGGGCCCTGGTCATGCGCTATGCCCCGGCGATCCGCGCGTACATCCATGCGATCACGCGGAACGAACAGGATACGGAGGAGGTCTCACAGGATGCCGTCGTCCGGCTGCTGCAGGGTGACTTTGCCGGAGCCGATCCCCAGCGCGGCCGATTTCGCGATCTGCTGAAAGTCGCCGTCCGCAACATGGTGCGAACGTACTGGCAGAACCAGAAACGCCGCAGAAACGTCGACTTTGACCTGTCGCTGCTGCAGGACGAGGACCCCTCGCTCGATGACGAGACCTGGGTCGGCAATTGGCGGAAGGCCGTACTGGAGATTGCCTGGTCATCCTTGGAAACGTACCAACGCAATCACCCTGGCAGCATCGCGTATACCCTGTTGCGGATGCGAGCGGATCACCCTGCCATGAATTCGCAAGAACTGGCGGAGCGAATCTCGCAGAAACTGGGTCGGGAGATCCGATCCGACGCGCTTCGCCAGCAATTGCGTCGCGCCCGCACCCGTTTCGCGGAATTCGTCGTCGAGGAAATCGGGCAGGGGCTGACCGAACCAACGCCTGACCGAATCCAGCAAGAGCTGATCTGTCTGGGGATGTACGAACACATCAAGGACGTCCTGCCCGCGGACTGGGCCAGGTCCTGACCTCGTCCGCAGGTCGATTCCGTCCGCGTGCTCCGCCAAGCGCGGATCACGCGTGATGGTGTCATCGACTTGCCGTTCGGGCCGGAACTCGTGCTCGGCGATTACGAGGTCACGACGCCGGCATCGGCCCTGCAGGTCAACCATTGGTCCAAGAGTCGGTTGGCCGCAATGTCGACCGTATAGTTTTCCAGAAATGCCTGGCGCGCGGCATGCCCCATGTTCTCGGTCAACCCCGGGTCATTGGCCAGCAGACAGATGGCGGAAACGAGCCCTGCCAGGTCCCCCGGCCGCACCACGATCCCGCACTGGCTCTCTTGAACCGCCATGGCCACTTCACACATGCTTGGCACCTGTGCCAACACCGCCCGGCCACTCGCCAGGATGCCATAGAGTTTGCAGGGGACCGCCACCCCCTCCAGGCCATCCATGAGTGAAATCAAGGAAACATGGCAACAGGCCAGACTGTCGTCCAGCTGATCGATCGGTACAAAGTCTCGCCACGTCACGTTCGGCAATCGCAATTGGCGAGAAAGGGACTCGGCTTCCTTTCGCCGTCGCCCGCCGCCAATAAACAGGAAATGGATTTCCGAGTGATCACGGAGTGCCTCGGCGGCTCGCACAAACATGTTCATGTCGTGCCACAGGCCCATGTTCCCCGAATACTGTATGATGAATTTTCCCTCCAGGCCCAGTTCCTTGCGAAGCGAAGACTCCTCAAGCGACTTCGCCTCATGGTTCGGCACCACACTCCAGTGGGGCACATACACGATCCGATCTCGGGGGACGCCGTAGTTCGATTCGAGCAGCGGAATCATGTCACGTCCCAAGACGAACATGCGGTGGGCCCGCCGGTATGCCTTGCCGTTGAACCATTTCCAGATCCGCGTCATCCACGATGCCTCGGACAGTTTTCCGAGTACGACCAGGCCCTCGGGGTAGGCGTCCTGAATCATGTACTGGTACGGCAGGTATCGCACGTGGGACGCCAACCAAATCAAGATCGCATTGAAGGGTGGATTGGTGATCCCAAAGACCAGGTCGTGCCGTTGGCTGATGAGCCGCCAGAAGACCCCCGCGAGATACGAAGCGTAAGCCAGGGCGCGATTGACGAGGTGCCGTTTGTGGTCAATCGCCAGGCCGCAGCGTCGAATGGAAACGCCATGGATCGTTTCGCAACGGGGCCTTCGCGTTTCCGCGGGTGGCGCACCCGACGGAAATCCGCACAGGACCTGAATCTGCAAATCGGGCTCCCGTGCAGCCAGCGATTCGAGCATGACCGTCAATAGCTGGCTGGTGGACGTAGCGTCCGGGTAATAGGTCTGACCAACCAGTGTGATCTTGCGTCGACTCATGCCTCGCAGGCCCTGTTCCCATTCACCAATCCCGCCGGATCATGCCTTCCCCTCCCGGACCCTGGGAGACCTCGATACGAGACCAGGACCTGGCATACGCGGCCGTGCCATCCATCATGGCGATCCTGCCACCAAGGGAGGGCGAGGGCAAGGGTACGGGTGCGCCCCGTCCGACGCAATCCGTCCGAGCTCCAGAATCCTGCACTACGGATGATTTGCCGCACGTACGGTCTCCTGCACTGCCCGGACAAAGTCCTGGGCGAATTTCACTTGCCGCCGACGGGAGTCGGCTTCCAATTGCTGCACACTGGGGCGCGACGCATGGGGACCAGGTTCGGCAAGCGCCCAGGTCAACTCGTCGGCCAGCTGCGATGCGTCGGTTGGCGTGAAAAACCGACCTTGTTCCGGTGCCTGTTCGCGATGGACGGGGATGTCTGAAAGGATGACGGGGACACCATGCGTCTTGGCTTCTTCCACGGTGGTGCTCCAGCCTTCGAAGAAGCTGGGGTTGATCAGCGCGCAGCAGCCGACCAGCAGGCACCGCACGTGATCGGTGGGCAATCGGCCCAGAAACAGGAACTGATCGGTGACTTGCAGGTCCTGGGCCATCTTCCGCAGGCGTGCATAGTGGCCCGGCGATTTGTTGTCGATCGGATTGCCACAGGTGGCGATCTGTACTTGCATCCCACGTCGCCGTAACTCGGCTGTCGCCCGCAGAACCACTTCGTGATTCTTGTGCAACCAATACTGGTTCGGCAGGAAGAAGAATCCTGGTCCGAGGCCATACTGGTCGCACACCGCTCGAACCTCCTCCTCGGCGGGCAGTCCTCGAAAGGGAACGGCGAAGCGGACTACGCGGATGCGGTCTGCCGCTTGTGGATAAAGGCGCCGGCAGTCCGATGCAGCATCCAGACTGCTGACGAGGATCGAGCGGCGGCCCGAGGCCTGGGCCCGGAATCCAATCTCCCGTTGCCAGTATTGCCACGACCGGAAGTACTGCCGCAGGTGGCGATGCTGAAAGTCGGGAAACCATGCCAGGATCGGTACGGGAAAACGCACGCCGTGAAAATCGGCTACCTCCAGCAGGACATCCACGTGGTGCGCTTGGAGAGCCCTGGCCAGCCCCCGGTCCCACAAGCCCAACGCCAGACGTAGCGGCGCCGTTACCAGCCGCCGTTGACGGAAGTCGGACGGCAGGTCCAGAAACTGCAAGCCGGGACGGGCCAGGCCGGCGATGTCGTCCGGATGAGAATCTCGGTAGCGGCATACGACAGGTTCGACCTCCAGGGGGGACAACGACCGGAGCGCATCGATCAGGTGTTGAAGGTAATTGTACCCACCTTGCCAACCGCGACTGGGAATTAATGGGAGCGCAATCCGCAACATGGCGTGCGATTCACCGCAATGAGGAGGGGCGCCATGGCGGGCGTCCACTCTGGAACTGGGGATAAGCGACTGCAGCGCGGCTCACGTCGGTCCTCGCTCACCCCGGCGGAACCACTGCACGTATTGCCTGAGACCATCCGCCAGGCGGACCCTCGCCCCGGCACCCAGGTCCTCCATGGGCCGAGCATCGGCCACCAGCCGAAGTGGATCGCCGGGGCGCGTTTCCCCGGTGAACGTGGGGACCAGGGGCGTCCCCCAGGCGTCGCACAGGGCTTGGGCGGCGTCTCGCACTCTGGTCCCTCGACCCGACCCACCATCGAAGATGGGACAGGAAACGGAAGCTTGCGTCGCCGCGGCTCCCAATTGACGGACCGCGTCCGACACATGCAGCCAGTCACGCTCTTCGGCTCCCGTACCGGACAATGTCAGTGCATCCGGCTTGCGACGGAGTCGTTGGCATAGATCGTAGAAAAGCTGCTTGGTCAGTCCGTCGCCGTAGAGCGAATAGAATCGCACGACCGCGGACTGCACGTCGAAACATCGGCCAAAACACTGAACCAGCGCCTCGGCCATCAGCTTGTGCGTGCCGTACGGCGACATGGGTACCAGCTGCTGCGCGTTTCCGCCATTGCCGCCCGACGCTCCGTAGACCGCGGCGCTCGATACATACACAACGCGCGTATCGGGAGATCGCGTGCGGATCCATTCCAACACGGCGGCCGTACTGTTGACGGTCCTTTCAAAATCCTCCAGGGGCGCGGCCAGAGATGATGCCACGGAGGACCCTCCGGCCAGATGGAATACCAGCCTGGGCCGACCGGCGGCCCCCCGCAGCGATTCCAAATTGGCCGCATTGACGGTCCCGTTGATCCACGGATTGGCCTGGCAGTCGTCGTCGGTAAGCTCCGGACCACCATAGCCCAACCCGGCGACCGGATGCCCTTCCGCCAGAAGGTATCGCACCAAATGGCGGCCCAGGAACCCCTTGCCACCCGTAACCCACATCATCGACGCATGTTCCATGGGATGCTGTTTCCGTCATGGTCTTCTGGCCACGAATGCCACGTGCCGTCCCGGCGTGCGGGAGCATCGGCTGGCAGACCACAGGATGGACCGCAGGACGCCATCATGAGCCAGTACCGTCCTGGCAAGCCAGCCCAACCGGATACGTGCTGCGGCCGCCACCAGTTCATCTCTTAGCGACGAGACCGTACGTGGCGCAAAGTTGATCTCGTGATCAAAATGCAACAGGGTCCTGTCGACACGAAGCCCAGCCTGTCGCAGGGCACGGCGGTATTCCGACAGAGAATAGGCGTGTTCGCCCCCATAATGTCGATGCAAGGGATGGCGCTGCAGGAACGCGGCGAGCTGCCCGGGACTGCTGACCACGTGGTCTCGAAAGGTGATCAGCTGGCCACCCGGCTTCAGGACACGATGGATCTGCCTGCCAAAATCTCCCAGGTCGACCGCATGATGAAACACCTGCCGCGCCACGACCAGGTCCATGCTCGCGTCGGGCAGCGGCATCGATTCGCAGGTGGCCTGGACCACCTGGATCTCGAGCGATTCGAGCGCTGCCACGTTCCGGATGGCCTCCGCGCCGACCAGGGGGCTGGGATCGGGTTCCAGGGCGACCACCTGCCAGCCTGCCCGAGCCAGCGCGCAGCTGAGGATGCCGTTTCCGGCACCGATATCCAGAGCGCGGCCCGGCGTCCGGGGGAGCAGACGCTGCAGCGCCCGCCACTCGGAACTCGCCGCGTAGCGCCGCACCGCATCCTGCACTGGCCGATCGAGGTACGAATCGAGCATCAACTGCCGGCATTCCGGACGCCCCAGCAGGCTGGTCACTGCTTCTTCCCAGCTGAGTTTCGCGGCAGTGCTCATCGGTCGGGCCGTTCCAACTCTCGGATCACCTTGGCCGGGTTCCCCGCCACGACCGACCAGGGAGGTACATCTTTGGTTACGACCGACCCGGCGGCCACGACCGAACCTTCGCCCACCGTCACCCCTTTGAGCACGATCGCGTTGAAGCCCAACCAGGATTTGTCCCCCACGCGCACCGGTTTCTGGGGGACGTGGGTCCAGTCCTTGCGTCCACTCTTCCAGAGACGGACATCTTCTTGTCGCTGCGGAAAGTGGAGACTGTGCGAATCATGGTCCACAATCGTGACGCCCCACGACACCAGGACGTCGTCGCCAATGACAATCTCCTGGGCCGCCACCAGGCTACTGGCGCCCACGTACGTGCGATTGCCAATCACGACCCGGGCAGTCCCTCGATCGAAGGCGATGCGGCAATGGCAGACGCAGTCGGAGCCGACTTCAAGCGTCGAATCGCGCGTCAAGCCATGGATACGGTCCCATCGAACCCGACTGGACCGACCAATACGGACCTGCGGATAGCGTCCCAGGTAGAACCGCCCCACCGTGTTCCACGCACCCCGCAGCATGCCGCCCATTGCTCCCCTTGCGGATCCCGTCGTCGGATCCCGATCGTCCGAAACTACCCTCTCACACCGATCACCTATTCTAACGCTGACTCCCCTCTCCATAGAACCTCAGAAAGGACTCGAATGCGTCCTCGGGTGAACCGTGGCGGCGGATCGGGCTCAGGTGTCGAGCCTGGGATCCCGCTGCCATGGAGCTCTGGGACACCCGAGCCACGACCGATCAGCGCATCGATTCCTTGATGCTGGCAAAGTCGGAAAGCAGAAAGATCACCGTGGCAAACGCGGTCACGACTTGCAACAGGAGTACCATCTTCGCAGGAATGTGCGCGGGGATGATATCGCCGTAGCCAAAGAAGGAACAGTTCAAGACACTGAAGTAGAAACAGTCGAACATCAGGGGGACGCCCGACAAGCTGGGATCGATTCCGGAGAGGCTCTGCGGATCGATCCGCTGCAGCAGATAATAGTCCAGGGCAAAGGAGACGGTGATTTGCCCCATGTTGTAGGCGATCAGCAGCAGGAAACGGTGGTAGGCCAGATTGCACGCGGCGGCACGAACCAGGTGCCAGAGGGTTTCCCAAAAGTAGTATGCCGTCTTGCCCAGGGCAATGAGCACCGTCAGGGCCAGCAGCGTCGGAGCGGCAGCCGGCCCCAGCCAACGGTTGGCGACGAGCACGCCTGCCGCCGCGGCGAACATCACAAGCAGCTCGAGCAGCTCGCGACCTGGCATCCCGAGACTCCTCTGGGGCTCCACGACGATACACTACGACGCGCCGTCCGAAGTCGGGGAGTCCTGAAAGGGGAACGGATCATCCAGCGGGCTGGCAGACAACTCCACCAGGAAGCGACCGATCCGCTCCACAAACAGGTCCATCATGCGGGTACCTTTCTCTGCCGTGGCGCGGTGAGGCGATCCCGAACCCGAGTTGGTCGTCAGCAGATGCCACGGTCGCGTCAGCTGGACCCAGCCTTCGCGCAGCGCATCAAACCGGAGCGGCCTGGTCGCACCCGCGTCGGCTGCCAACGATCCATCGGCGTTCCGAGCAACGAGCTGAGGAAAGTACGCCAGCGCAAACGAGGTTTCCATCTCGCCCGCGTGGTCGTCGGGGAACTCGAAGATCTCGGAATAGTGGTCCCGGATGACGTGCGGCCAGAAACAGAGAAACAGGTGGGCCGGAGTTTGGCCGTACAGCTCTCGAAGGATCGGCTTCAGGTCGTTGCCACCGTGTGAGTTCAACAAAAGGATCTTGCGAATCCCCGACTGCGACACCGATTCCACCAAATCCCTCACGAGCAACAGCAGCGTGGACGGTTGGACGTTCAGGGCCAAGGGAAAGGCCCGCTGGTTGGTCTCGGTGCCGAAAGGGATCGTGGGTAACAGGACCACCGACGCGCCTTGCCGGTGGGCAGCCTCGCACGCCTTTTCGGCGAGCGTATTCGCTTCCAAGGTGTCGGTGCCGTACGGAAGGTGCAGATTGTGAGGTTCCGTCGCACCCAACGGCAGCACGGCGACTTGAAAGTTGGCATCCTTGATTTGCGCGTAATTGGCCTCCGCAAGTTTCCAGGGAGGCGCCGTATCCGCTTGAGGAAGGTCCGCGTGTGCCATGGGGCCATTGTCCCAGCTTTTTCAAAGCGGGGCAGGGGGCGGGTAACGTCGCATGGCCGATTCGTGGCATCCATCCCTTCATTCCTTCCCAAAGGCACCCCCCATTCGCTAGACTTGGACGCCATCGCCAGGCAGGACCGCGGAAGAACATAGGCTGCAGGGTGCCAGCGAGGAAACTCGGGGAGGATGCATCGTGTTCATCATGTCTGCGATGCGGCTTGGCCGACTCGCCGCGGCTTGGGGATTCCTGCTGGTCATGCCGAGCTGTGTCGTTCTGGCCCAAACGGATCAGGAAACCGCACCGCCGCGTCCGGCAGATCGAGCGGCCATCGAGCAGCTGCTGGAGCACCAAGTTGCGGCCTGGAACCGCGGCGATCTGGAAGGGTTCATGGCCCACTATGGGCAGTCCGACGACCTGACCTTCAGCTCGGGCGGCACCACGGAGCGGGGCTGGCAAGCGACGCTCGATCGCTACCGACGCCGTTATCCCGACCGGCAGTCGATGGGAACGCTCGCCTTTTCCGACTTGGAAATTCATCCCCTGGGGCATGCCGCCGCCTATGTCCTGGGGCGCTGGACGCTCCGGCGACATGCGGCTCCGCTGGCTGGGAACTTTACGCTCGTTCTGCGGCGGCCCCAGCAAGATTGGCTGATCGTGCATGACCACACCAGCCAGGACGCGCCTTCGCCCGATGCCGTGGAACGGGAGCGGGAGTAGTGTCCGTGCCGCAGTCTGGCCAGCAGCCCGTCATGATCCACCTGTCGAATCTGTCCAAGCACTATGGCCAGCACGTCGCGCTGCGCGACCTGACGCTCGACGTGCCAGCGGGCATCACCGGACTGCTCGGACCCAACGGCGCCGGCAAGAGTACGCTGATCAAACTGCTGCTGGGACTGGTACGCATCACCCGCGGCGAAGGGACGATTCTGGGATACCCCTTGGGACAGCAGCGGAACGAACTCTTGAGCCGCGTGGGGTACGTGCCGGAAGACGATTGCTATATCCCTGGGCTGAGCGGCGTCGAAGCGGTTCAGCTCGCAGCCAGGCTGTCGCGAATCCCGAGTCGAGAGGCCTTGCGCCGCGCACATGAAATGCTGGACTTCTGCGGAATGGGGCAGGAGCGTTACCGCACCGTCGAGACCTACTCCACAGGGATGCGACAGAAGTTGAAATTTGCCGCCGCACTGGTTCACGATCCCGAACTGCTGATTCTCGACGAGCCTACCGCGGGACTGGATCCGGATGAGCGGATGGGCATGCTGCGTCGCATTCGACGGCTGGCCGACCATTCCGGAAAAAGCACCCTGCTTTGCACACACATCCTGCCGGATATTGAATCGATCAGCGATTACGTGGTGATCCTGGCCAAGGGAACCATGCGTTTGTCTCAATCGATGGCCGACTTGCGAAAACCGGCGACCCCGCAAGTCGTCGTCCAGATCGTCGGCGATGCCGAGCGATTCGGAGCACACCTCCGCCATCTGGGGGTTTCCGCAGAACCCCTGTCGGCTTCCCGGTACCTCCTGCACGGGGACGTGGAAGCGCTGTCCGGTCGAGTCTGGCAATGGGCGGCGGAATGCGGCACCACACTGACACGGGTCATTCCGGCGCAGACTCCCCTCCAGCAGGTCTTTCTCAGCGCCGTGGCGGAGAATTCCCATGCCGCTCAATGACCTGGGCTACCGGGCCTGGAACGGACCACTCCGTCGCCGCTGGTCGCTGGCCACCGTGATCGCAGCTTCCGGGTTTTCGCTCGCCTGGAAGAGCAACTGGCTGCGCCGATTGCTGCTGGCCGCCTGGCTGCCAGCCGCCTATCTCGGCATCGGGATCTTCGCCTTTGAGAAATCGGTCGAGTATCCCAGCTGGCGATCCCAGGTGAGAGGCTTTGTCCGCGAACTACCGAATTCCTCGCTGATCATGGCGGCCTTGAAAGGTCGCTGGGCACGTGGCTTTCCCGAAGAACTGCAGAAGGCCCGTTACAAGGTCTGGGCCCTGATCCTGATGACGTTTTTTCGTTACCCCCAGGGAGTTCTGGTGGTCCCCTTGGTGGCGCTGATCGTCCCTTCGCTAATCGTCAGTGACCTCCGCAGTCGCGCGTATCTGCTCTATTTCTCTCGACCCTTGACCATCCTCGAGTACGTGATCGGTCGCGCTGCCACGGTGTGGGCCTATTTGCTGCTGATCACGGCCCTTCCGGCCCTGGCCCTGTTTGCGATGGGAGTCTTGCTTTCTTCGGACCTGCGCGTCCTGGCCTATACGTGGGACCTTCCCCTGCGGATCCTCTTGGCCTCCGCGGTGCTGCTGATTCCCACCACGGCCCTGGCCATGGGGGTGGCGTCGCTGTTCCGCGAGAACCGAAATGCCGTCTTCGCCTGGTTCGCCATTTGGATCTTGGGATGGGGCATCTATGCCAACGTGACCGTGGCCCACGCGATCGCCGGAGAGAATGTTCCGCGCGGTTGGTGGTCCCTGGTCTCCTTGTACCATGTCCTGGGGTCGGTTCAGCTGTGGATCTTCGGCCTGAGCAAGCCGGACCTCATGCCCTGGAAAGAGATCCTGCTCTTGTCGGTCGTGACCCTGGTCTCGATCTGGATCCTGCTGCGTCGTGTCGCCGCACCTCTGAAAGTCTAAGGCAGTCCGCGCCATGATCCGACTCGATCACGTGACCAAACTCTATGGCATCGTCCTGGGCCTGAACGACGTCTGCCTGGAACTCGGTCCTGGCGGTTACGGACTGATCGGACCCAACGGATCGGGTAAGACCACGCTGCTGCAATTGCTGTTGGGCATGCTGCGTCCGACGCTCGGCACGGTCCGTGTCTTTGAAAGGGATCCTCGGCGGAACAAGCAGCTGGTGCGAAGGATCGGGTATTGTCCCGCCATCGATGGCCTGTACGGTTCGGTCTCGGCCTGGCACTGGCTGCGGTATTTGCTGGAACTGCACGGGATCTCGCGTCGGGAATCGGCGCGCCGAGCCGAAGTGGTGTTGACGCGTGTGGGAATGGAAGCAGCCATGCACCGGCCCATGTCCACCTATTCGCGCGGCATGCGGCAGCGAGTCAAGCTGGCGCAGGCAGTGGCTCATGATCCAGAAATCCTGGTCCTGGACGAACCGTTTAACGGCCTGGACCCCATTGCGCGTCATGACATGGCCCAGTGGCTCAGGACCTGGCTGGCCGACGGGAAGAGCTTGATCCTGGCGAGCCATGTCTTGCACGAAGTCGAGTCGGTAACGTCGTCGTTTCTCTTGATCTGTGGGGGCCGACTGCTGGCGTCCGGGTCAGCCCAGGAGGTTCACGAAATGCTCTCGGGCGTCCCCCACGAGGTCCAGGTGCGATGCCAGCCCCGCCAGCGACTGGCCAGCCTCATCCTGGAGCGGGGCCTCGCCGACGCGATTCATATGGGTACCGCGCCCGATGCCATGACCGTTTCCACGCGAACCCCCGTGGCGATGTTCCAATGCCTGCCGGAATGGACCGCGTCGCACGGGATTCGCATCTCGCGACTCGAATCGAGCGACGACTCGCTGCAAGCCCTGTTTGACAAACTCATCCGGATCCATCGGGGTGAATTGTGATCGATCTGCATGGCGTGGCTTCGGTACTGCGGTTCCAGGGACGGCGCTCGCTGACGGTCAGTCGCATCGTGTGGTGGCTGGTGCTGGTCGGTTTCGCGCCGCTCGTGATTTCCCTGGTGCGCTGGGCACCCTCCGCCGGGCGCCCCCCGGAAGAGGCCTGGGGCATTCTGCTCTACGGCCTCATCCCGTGCGTGACGTGCATGTTGGGTGTCTTCCTCTGGGCCACCCCCGTGCTGCAGGCGGAAGTTGAGGAGAAGAGCTGGGTCTACGTGGCCATGCGCCCGGAAGGGGGCACTTCCCTCTTACTGGGGAATTACCTCATCGCCCTGGTCTGGACGGCATCCGCCGCACTGCTGGCCCTGACACTCGCCGTTTGGCTTTCCCCTTCGTCCCATCGCTGGCAGCTCTGGTCGGTCTTCAGTCGCCTGGCCTTGCTCTCCATCTGGGCGTATGCCAGCTTGTATCTCGTGATTGGTGTCGTATTTGTCAAACGGGCCATGCTGGTGGCCCTGGCGTATACGCTGTTGTTTGAATTGGTGCTGGGTCTGCTGCCGGCGGTGGTGAATCAGCTCACGATCCAGTATCGCTTGCGATCGCTGTGGGCCCGCTGGATTGACTGGGGTGAAATACCGCAGGATTTAAAAGACCTCCGCGATATGTTTGGTCAGGGAACGGCGTGGCAGCACGTGCTTGTACTTGCGGCCATGGCCATGGGCCTGACAATAGCAGCATTGCTCCTGGTACGGAGGAAGGAACTGGCCACCGGCGGCGACACCGAATTCTGATAGACCGCCACCGAAGGCGGTCACCCCACGTTCTGTACCGCGGCCATGCGAACCGGGTGCCCAGGAACCTGGGCCTTGCGAGGCGATAACGGGAGATCCGAACATGCTGGAACCGCGTCGGGGAGATACCGCATCGCCTGGCAAATCGTTTGCCGAGACGGCACTGAAACTGGGTGGGAAGAGCGACGACGAAGCGCGCCGCACGGGCGCCATCGATCAGGCCGACGACCAGGTCGAGACCCTCTTTCAACCGGAATATCAGACCAATAGCAGCCCTGCGCATCGCGCTGTTTGGGATCGACGGCTGCCGACCGAGCTGTTCCAGGCTCAGCCAGTGTCCACTCCGCCTCCCGTCCGTCAGGTCATGGACCAATCGCTGGAGATTGTCCGCCGACACCGCGGTGCCGGCACCCTGCTCGATGGTCAGCAGAAGGTCTCCAACACGGTCCTGCAGGACCTGGCGGGAGTCGGTTATTGGGGGCTGTTGGTCGGCCGGGAGTATGGTGGAAGCGAGGCACCCTTTCGCAGCTTCGCCCCGTTTCTCACCCGGATGGCCATGGAAGATGCCACGGTGGCTGGTCTGGCCAGTGTGCATGGATGCATCGGCGCGGTCGATCCCATCCGGACCTTCGGTGATGCCGAACAGAAGCAGCGGTTCCTGCCGGGACTTGCGAGTGGGGAACGGCTCTCCGCCTTTGCGCTGACCGAGCCGTGTGCGGGTTCCGACCTGACCGCGCTGCAGACTCGAGCGGAACTGCGGGGGGGAACCTATTTCGTCACGGGCGAGAAGCTCTTCATCACCAATGTCGTCCCGGGTCGCACGATCGGACTGGTCTGCCTGATTGACGAGCAGCCTGCGGTGCTGATCTGCGAGCTGCCCGCGGCCGAGAATGACCAGTTTCAGTTGCGATCGTACGGTCTCTGGGCGCTGAAGCACACGCACAATCTGGGTCTGGTGTTTCGCGACTTCCCCATCCCGCAGGAGAATCTGCTGCGCCCGCCGCGCGGCAACGGGTTGACGATTGCCTACCATGGCCTGAACCTGGGGCGCGTGGCACTTTGTGCCGGGGCGGCCGGTACGATGCGGACGATGCTGGCCAGTATGGTGCCGTGGGCACACTATCGGGTTACCTACGGAGAGGCCATCGCCAAGCGGGAACTCGTCCGCCGCCGCCTGGGTCGCCTGGCCGCACTGATCGTGGGGTGCGACGCCCTGGTGGAGTGGTGCGCCTGGCTGATCGATGCCGGCTACCGGGGTGAAATGGAGTGCATCGTGGCCAAGATCTTTGGCAGCGAAGCACAAAAGGAAGCGGCCGTGGAACTTTGCATGAAGACCCATGGCGGCCGCTCCTTTCTCCGCGGACATCTGTTCGGGGACCATGTGCACGAGTTTCTGGCCCCCTGCATCTACGAAGGGGAGGGGGAAATGCTGGGCATGGCATTCTTCAAGTCGCTGGTCAAACACCACGGCACGCTCTATTTCGAACCGGTGGGAAAGGCGCTCCAGGCGGCCGGGATCCGGCGGCTCAACCCGCTCAACCCGGCGCACCTCTGGGCCCTGCGGTCTGCCATGCCCCCCTATGGCGCGTGGCTGCTCAAGGAAATGCTGGTCCCCAAACCGCGACCGCAATTGCCCGCGCTCCCACGAGACCTGGCGGCCTGTGCCCAGTGGGCCGCGGAACAGCTGCAGTTCCAGGCGCTCGAGGTCAGTGCGACCCTGCGGAAACATCAGATGAAGCTCGCAGATCGGCAGTGCCGCATGGCGGAACTCTCCCATCGCGTTCAATCGCTGATCGTGATGCTGGCGAGCGCATTTTATGCTGCGCGGCGGGACGATGAACTGGTCCGGCGCGCCGCCGTCGTCCTCTGCCAGGACCTGCAGCGCCAACTGACGGGCCGCCGGCCGAGCGATCGCGAAATCCGGCGCGCCACGCAACTGGGAGAGGCCATCGCCGAGGGACCCTGTTCCCTGCTCCAGGACGCGACGGCCCCAGAGATCCTGATGCCCTACGAACAGGGGCCCCATACCTAAATGCACCGCTTCGCCGTGATCCTGCCCGCCGCGGGGGAAAGCCAGCGCTTTTCCGACCCGCACTACAAGAAACCGTTTGCCTTGATCGGCCAACGGGCCGTCTGGCTCATCACGGCCGAGCGATTCCTGAATCGCCCCGACGTCGTCCAGACGATCCTCGTCATCTCCGCCAAGGATCAGGAGATGTTTCGAAACAAATTCGGGGCGAATATCGCCATCTTGGGGGTCGAAGTGGTCCAGGGGGGGGCCAGCCGCGCGGATTCCGTACAGGCCGGTCTTGAGCGAGTTCGCGACGACGTCGATTTTGTGGCCGTGCACGACGCGGTCCGCCCCGTCCTGGCCGACTCCTGGATCGATCGAGTCTTCCAGGAAGCCGCACGCTCCGACGCCGCCATCCTGGCCGTTCCCTGTGTGGCCACGCTCAAGAGCTCCGATCAGGGGAAGGTCATCCGCCAGACCGTCTCACGCGAAAACCTGTGGGAAGCACAAACGCCACAGGTGTTCCGTAAGAAACTGCTGACCGACGCCTTCGCTCGCCGCGGAGCCCTGGCCGCCACCGATGAAGCCCAGCTGGTGGAACAGCTGCCGCACCCCGTCTCCCTGGTGATGGGATCGCGACTGAATGTCAAAATCACCACCAAGGAAGACCTGCGACTGGCCGAAGCCGCCTTGCACGCTCTGCCGAAGCCAAAGCTGCCAGGCTTCTTCCATTGAGGCTCAGGAAGACACGACACCATGCCCGACATCGTGGCCGAACTCCGCTGGCGCGGTCTGATTCACCAGACCACGGACGAAGCGCTCCTGACGAACTTCCTGAACCAGCAGCCGCGAACCGTCTATGCCGGCTTTGACCCGACCGCGGACAGCTTGCACGTGGGCAGCCTGATTCCGCTCTTGCTGCTGCGGCGCTTTCAGCAATTCGGTCATCGGCCCATCGCCGTCGTGGGGGGGTCCACAGGAATGATTGGCGATCCCAGTGGGAAAAGCGAAGAGCGCAACCTGCTTTCCCTCGACATGCTGCATCGGAACGTCGCGGGGATCGCCAAACAGCTTCGGCAGTTCCTGGACTTCGATTGCCGGTCGCAAGCCGCGCTGCTGCTCAATAATTATGACTGGGTCAGCAACCTCACCTTTCTGGATTTCCTCCGCGACGTGGGCAAGCACGCCCCCGTCAGCCTAATGCTGGCCAAGGATTCGGTGAAGGCTCGTTTGGATCGCGGCGATGGGGGGCTGAGTTACACCGAGTTCAGTTACATGCTGCTGCAGGCCTTTGACTTTGTGCACCTGGCCCGCTCGCAGGACTGCAGTGTACAGGTCGGCGGGAGCGATCAATGGGGCAATATCACCGCCGGCATCGACCTGGCCCGCCGCATGGACGGCCGGCAACTCTTCGGACTGACCTGCCCTCTGCTGACGAAGTCGGATGGCTCGAAGATGGGCAAAACGGAAGCGGGTACGGTCTGGCTGAGCCCGCACCGAACGTCCCCGTACGCGTTCTATCAATTCTGGATCAATGTGGCGGACGACGATGCGGCCACCTGCCTGCGGTTCCTGACCGAGCTTCCGCAGTCCGAGATCGAGGCCTTGGATGCTTCGCGGCGGTCCGAGCCCCATCGACGGGATTCCCAAAAGGCACTGGCGGAACAAATGACCCGCCTGGTCCACGGAGCCACCGGATTGGCACAGGCAAAGCGTGCCACTGAGATCTTCTTTGGAGCGGAGATCCGAGACCTGTCCGATGGGGCCATGGCGGAAATTTTTGCGGATGTACCCAGTCTACGGACGGCGCTGCAGCGACTTGAGGAGGATGGAGGCATGCCACTCGTCGATGCCTTGGTCGAAACGGGCCTCTGCCCCAGCAAGGCGGAAGCACGGCGCAGCGTGCAGCAGGGGGGGGCCTATCTCAACAATCAGCGAGTCGACGCAGTCGATCGACGGCTCACCCGCGCCGACCTCGCCAGCGAATCCATGATGGTGCTCCGTACGGGCAAGAAGAAATACGCCCTCCTGCAGTTCGTCACGGAACCGTAGTCCTTATCGCAAATCGATCTGGCGAAAGATGGGCGCGTGGCGGTAATAGATTTCCAGGGAACAGATGGCCAGGGAGGTCACATAGATCCGTCCCCCCGTGGCTGCATGCGGACCGCGGGGATCCCAGCTACCGGCATGTCGTCCCTGCGTCCATTGCAGGTCGACCAGGACCTGACGCATCTGGCGGTTCCAGCGTTCCCACAGAGGCCCCCCCAGGTGGTGGAGCGTCTGCGTGGCGTAATACCAGTAGTAGTAGTCGGGCGCTTCGCCCTGGGGAGGATACTCGTCGACCAAGGCGCGTGCCCCCCGTACCAGGCCGGGTTCTTCCCGTTTCCAGCCCAGGTACATGCGGCAGAGCAGCCCTTCGGCGGTCATGACATGCGTGGGAGGGTGACCTGGCTGATACGCATAGAAGGCCCCCTCGTCGCTTTGCACCATTTCCAGGAACTGGTCGGCAAGGTCAAGCGTTTCTTGAGGGACATGCAATCCCGCCGCCCTGCCGCTCTGCAAGGCCATCAATTGCCAACCCAGGACGCTCGTGTCTCCTTCGTCATGCGGCTGGTAACGCCAGCCTCCGCGGGGATGCTGGGCCTCCACGATAAAGTCCAGTCCACGCTGAGCGGGTTCCCGCAGGCGTTCGTCCTGTGTCATCGCAAAGGCCTCGCACAAGACGATCGTGGCCTGGCCGTGGACATACATGCCAAACGGTTCGGGTGAATCTCCGCGGAGATCACCGTCGGGCTGCTGCTGCTTGAGCAGGAACCGCAGCCCTCCTGAGACGTGGGATCGATAGATCCCCGTCAGGTGCGTTTGACCCGCGCCGAGGAAAGGCAGCAGCGCCAGCGAGGTGCCCGCCAGACGATGGCGCCGGCCCGAGAGAGGCCAACTGCCGTCTGCGTCCTGCTGGGCCGCCAGCCATTGCAGTCCGCGTGCCACGGCCGCTTCCGTCAGTGTGGTGCCCCCCTCTTTGCGGATCACTTGGACGCGAAGCCGCGGGTCGCGCATCACCAGGGCGCGGCGATGAACGTCGTCCGAACGGGATAGCGATTTCAATCGTTCGAGGTCCGGCAATTGGGGATCCAGGGCCTGTGGATCGAGTCGTAAGGCGAGGGCATCTTGATTCGCGCGGAGCAGCGCCTGGCGGTCTCGCCGAGTTCGCGGCAGATCCCCTTCGGGAATCGGCAGATCGAAACGGATATCGTCGATCGTCAACAGGGACTCGCGATCCCCCTGCGTGGGAACTCGGCCAAGTTCCGGGGCCAGCGTGATGGTAGGAGCCGGCTGGAACGGCCGACGCATCGTCAGGAGTGCCAGAATGATTAAGAGCGCCAGATGGAAGAGAAGGCTGCTCAGCCAGGCGGGCAACCCCTTGAGGGGCGCCTGCGTGCGTCTCCGTCGTCGCCGCGGCCCCAACTCCGCTCGAGGTTCGTCCCCACGTGGCGGAACCGCCACCGGCGCTCCGGGCAGGGCCGGTCCACCCTTCCACGCAGCCATCTCAGGTTCGAGGGAACGGGAGATGCCCCCGGAGGGGACGTCCACCGGAAGGTGCACTGCGGGGAGTTCGCCACGCCCCTCCACCCCAGGGGCGAGCACCACGCTCGCGCCGCACGACCAGCAGTCGGCCCGTTCCAGCCAGAGACGCATGGCGAGCGGCATGCCACAGTCCGGACAGGCACACGGGTGCAGGTCGCCATCCAATGCCTCAGCTGACATATTTATGTCACTCGGAGGTCCTGGGACAGCTGGAGGAAGCCGCGCCAGAAGGTGTTCGAGGTTCCCTTCCGGGAGGCCTGGGGGATCCAAACGCAGGGTGGGGAGCGGGCCCGTGGGCATGGCATTCCATTGTACGAAAGGGAGAAACGAGAGGCCAAGAGTCCGCTGGACATCGCTGGTCGGGAATGGTTAGATGGTACGCTTTTCCATTCCGGGACCGCGGCGGCCCACGTCGTCATGAAGATTGGCATTATCGGATATCAGCGATCGGGCAAGAGCACCTTGTTCGAATGGTTGACCGGGGTGGCCGCGGATCCGTCGCTGGCGCACACGGCGCAGTCGGCCATGGCCGTCATCCCGGATCCGCGTGTGGAGCCCCTGTGCGCCATCTATGCGCCGAAGAAGACCACGCTGGCATCCCTGGAGGTGGTCGATACGCCAGGACTCAGTCGTGATCATGAAGGCAGTGCCAGTCGCTTGGCCCTGATTCGAGAGGCGGGCTGCCTGATCCAGGTCATTGGTGCGTATGACCGCGGAGCCGACCCGGCGGCCGATCTGCGGAATCTGCCTGACGACTTCCTGCTCGCTGATCTGGAGATCGTCACCCATCGAGTCGAGCGGCTGCGGGAGTCCTTGAAGAAACCTCGGCCCAACCGGGCCGAGCAGTTGGCCGAGTTGGCGGCGGTGGAGCCCATTCTGGCCCATCTGGAGGCGGGTCGCCCCCTGCGGAGCCTGCCGCTCAGTCGCGATCAGGAGCAGGCCATTCGCTCCTTCAGCTTGCTGACCCTCAAACCGCGGATGGCCATCTTCAATCTGCCCGATGATACGTCTCAGGCCGATCACTGGCAGCAGCTGGCGACGCCGGACTGTCCCGTGTTCGCCATTCCAGTGAGCTTTGAACGGGAGATGGCCAGGATGGAACCGGACGAGCAGAAGGCCTTCCGCGATGAGATGGGGGTGGCCTCCTTCGATCGCGATCAGCTGTTGCGGACCATGATGGACGTCTCTGGCCAGATGCTGTTTTTCACCGCCGGTGAGAAAGAAGTCCGTACCTGGTTGATTCCCAAGCAGAGTACGGCCGTGGAGGCGGCGGCGGGCATTCACACGGACCTGGCCCGCGGGTTCATCCGCGCGGAGACCATGTCGTGCGCGGATCTGCTGCGGCTGGGAAGCGAACGCGAAGTCAAGGCACGCAATCTGATGCGGCAAGAGCCCAAGGATTACGTGATTCAAGACGGTGACATCTTGAATATCCGTTTCAGTGTGTAGAGGCACCCATGCCGCAACTGGTCGGCTCGATTGCCTCGTATCCCGCCCGATCCACCTTCCTCTGGTTCCTGGGGCTGATTCTCTGCGGTTCGTTCCTCTTGAGTCAGCCGTTCGCTCAGGTCCAGGGGCCTGGACACGCGCCGGTGGGATATCTGGATGCGATCTTCACCGCCACCAGCGCTGCCTGTGTCACGGGGCTGACGGTGCGGTCCACGGCCCACGATTTTTCCTGGGCCGGGCAGTTGATCATTGTCGTGCTGATCCAGCTCGGAGGGATCGGCATCATGACCATCACGACGCTGATCGTGATCCAGTTCAGCGGAGCGGGATTGAAGCACAAGGCCTTGGTCTCCAGCACCCTGGGGGCCGACGTCGCGACCGACCTCCGCTCCATCCTGAGAAGCGTGCTGCTGTTCACCTTCGTGGTGGAGTTCTCCGGCTTCGCCGGTCTTGCGATTCGCAACCTGTTCGATCAGCGCTGGGCCGATGCCCTTTGGCACGCACTGTTTCATTCCGTCTCCGCCTTTTGCAATGCCGGCTTTTCCCTGTACGACAACAATCTCATCAACTACCGGCACGATCCCTGGGTCAACGCGGTGATCTGCGGACTGATCATGACGGGGGGACTTGGGTTCCCCGTGATGCTGGATGTCCGTCGCAATTGGAAAAGGAAATCGTGGCTCGACCTGTGGGACCACTTGCAATTGAATTCCAAAATCATGCTGCTTGGCAGCACGTTCCTGTGGCTATCCGGCATGCTCTGCTTTCTGGCGATTGAATGGGATGGAGTCTTGCGGGGCCGTTCGCTCTGGGAGAGCCTGCAAGTCAGCTTCTTTCAGTCGGTGACCTGCCGTACGGCCGGATTCAACACGGTGAATATGGGCAGGCTCACCAACGCCATCCTGTTCGTGATGATCCTGCTGATGCTGGTGGGGGCCGGTCCCTGTTCGACGGGAGGCGGGTTCAAGGTCACGACGGCGGTGACACTGGTGCTACGAGCCTGGTCCGCCTTTCGCGGTCATGGGCGCGTGAGCATCTTTCGGCGGACCATTCCCCGGGACCTGGTGGAACGCGCCTCCGTGACCGCCATGCTCTACGGGGCGGTCGCCTGCCTGGGCCTGACCATCCTGCTGCTCTACGAGCAATCGGACCGTCGGGCGCCGGCCCGCCAGGATCATTTCCTGGCCGCCGCCTTTGAAGTGGTATCCGCACTGGGAACGGTTGGTCTGAGCACCGGAATCACGCCCGACCTTTCCATCCCGGGGCGGCTGGTCATTATCTGCCTGATGTTCCTGGGTCGCCTGGGACCCATCTCGGCATTTGCCGCACTGTCACGACCGGCGCAGCGAGAGGTCGTGGAATACTCGAGCGAGGAGCCCCTCATCGGTTAACATGGCCAACAAACACTTTGTCGTCATCGGACTGGGATCTTTCGGTTCCGCACTCGCTTCGCGGCTCGCCAAGAACGGCTGCCGCGTCACGGGCCTCGATTCGTGCCGCGAACACGTGGAAGAACTCAAGGACATCCTGTACGAGGCCGTGATCGGAGACGCCACGGAACGCGAGACGCTCGAGCATTTGCGCTTGAATGCCGCAGACGCCGTCTTCATCAGCATGGGAGAAGAGATCTCACGTTCCCTGCTGGCGACGCTGCACGCCAAGGAACTGGGCGCCCGGCACATCGTGGCCAAGGGGGTCACCCAGGAGCATGGTCGCATCCTCAAGCGGCTAGGGGCCGACCGGGTCGTCTTTCCCGAGATCGAAATCGCCCACGACCTGGCCGATCGCACCACCTGGTCCAACGTCATTGACTTCCTGCCCATCGACCCCGAATACAGCTTCGTCGAAATCGCCGCACCCGATTCCTTCATGGGCAAGTCGCTGCAGGAACTCGACCTGAAACGCCGCTACAACGTCTGGGTCGTGGGCCTGAAGGATGCACTCACCGGCAAGTCCCAGATGTTCCCCGATGGCCAACGGATGATCGGCGTCGATCAGATTCTGTTTGTCGTCGGCAAACAGGACGATCTGAATCGGCTATCCGAGGCGAGGTGACGCGGGGCATGCTAGGCCGGCGGCATCACGTGCGCCCCGGGTGTGAACTCCTTCAGATTCGGCGGCACTTCCGCGTCCAGGTCCCCAAAGCACCAGGCCAGCCCACCCAACATGATTTGCTGGAACGTGGGATGGTCCCAGACATCCTCGCGGTGCCCCATGGACGTGTAGAAGACACGACCCTGGCCGTGGCGACGGGCCCACGTCGAGGGATACGGAGGCCGTTCGTAGTCCTTCCCCTCCATGCCGAGCGTATCCTGCGCGAGGATGACGTGCAGGTCATCCTGGAAGTTTTTGAGCGAATACCACTCCTCATTCAGGTCAAAGCCGCGGCCCAGTCCCTGGAGCCCCGGAAACGTGGCCGATCCGATGACCTGACGAGCCACCTGTTGTGGCCCGTGGCTGATGAACTCACCCCCAAGCATGGCGATGTACGGATCCCGTTCCTGCTGTTCTTCACGCGGGGCGCCGGCCGAATGGAACGTGTCCGATCCGCAATGAGAGGCCAGAAACCCCTTGCCGGCGGCAACCGCCGACAACAGTCGCTCTTTTCCCTTGGCAGACATGGGGGGGTGCTTGTCCGTTCCCGGCGTCGTCAGGTCGCCCGTCGTGTAGAAGAAAAAGGCGTCATAGGCATCCAACCCATCGTCAAAGATGCGGCCATCCTTGCTGCAGGTGACATCGAATCCATGGTGCTGGCCCAGCTGCGTCATGACCCGCTCGTTGTAGGCGGGCTTGTCCCCATCGCGTTGGCAGGCCGAGTGTTCAAACCCGGCGCTCTTCGAAAAGAACAGCACGCGGCGACGCGGCGAGGTTTGCGATAGGGCAGGCACCGCGGAAAGTTGCCACAGTCCGCAGGCAACGGCACCCGTCCGACGAAGTAGTTCCCGACGCAACATGGAGACTTTCTCCTGATTGGAACGGCCCGATATGCAGCTTCCGACAGTATTCTAGCCCTGCCCGGGGTCCTTGGCACCGGTCCCGTCTGTCGTCGAGAGTTCCAGGCGGCCAGGCGATCCTCATGCCTCAAGGCATTTTGACAGACGATTCCAATTGCCCTAGAATGGGGCAGGACCAGTTTCGAGGAGGGCTTGGCAACGGCTCTTTCAGCAAGGAGCGAACTGATGCTGGCAACCACCGCGGCAACCGTTTCGGTCAATGCGGCCTTCCTGCAGGAGATCAAGGCCGATCATCAAGAGTTGCACCTGGTCATCTCGCGACTGACGGCGCAATTCCGCGAGGTTCCCTCGCCGTCCGACTGGAAAACGGCGGTGGACCTTTTTCACAAGCTGCAAGATTGCCTGGGGATGCACTTCGCGCTGGAAGAGGGATATGGCTATTGCGAAGACGCCATTGCGGTTGCCCCGCGACTCAGCGCGCGGGCGAATGTCCTGCGGTCGGAACATGAACCCCTGTTCCTGCGGGTCCAGCAATTGGTGGAGCGGGCCGAACAATCCCTGTATCAGGCCCCCGATGCTGCGACCTGGGGCGATCTACCCTCGCGCTATCAGGCATTGGTCGAGGCGTTCGAGACGCATGAACGGGCCGAGTGCGATCTGATTCTCGACGCCTACGACCTCGACCTGGGAAGCGGCGACTGACGAACTGGCTAACTGGCGTCGTCCGAGTTCATGTTCATGGTCAGCAGGACCGTCGAGGCAACTCCTCCCAGGCCCAGCCCAATGGCGGACAAGGCCCCCGGCTGCGTCAAGCGGTCTTCCACAGACCCAAACTGACCACGGACGACTTCGTCTCGAACGAGACAGGCTTCGGTATCCGCGGTCGGTGGAGCGGTCCCGACCGTCCAGATGCGATAGCAAGTGGTGGTGGCTCCGGATCGGATCGTCATCACACCACCGGAAAGCCCTTCGATCCAGAATTGCCCGTCGTCCTGAGTCACCAGGGATTCGACACTGCGACCTTCCCGATGCACGGTTACCGGCACGTGGCTGGCCGCAGCGCCGCTCCGCCACACGACGCGACCGCGAAGTACGCCGCCCGGATGGAGCGTTACATCACGTGCCAGATGCGTTTGCCGCGGCAGAGTCTCGGCTGCTTCCAGGGTCGGCCCTGGAAACGCGATCATGCATGCCAGCACCAGCGCGCAGCCTTGGCGACAAGTCGGCAATTGGACAGGACACCGCGTGGCGCGCACGATCAGACCGGGGATGAGCATGTCGGCCACCGTGGAATGTGGCAGTAGGTGGGAAAAGCGAGGTTGGAATAGGTGGTTCGCTGGACTCGTCCTGCGAACGAAGGGTCGATACCTAGGCAGCATCGGCCAGTCGGCCGGAAAACATGACCGAATCGATCGGAGGGGTCACAAGTGGACCGTTCGCGGCGAGCCACGGGCCAGCTCCTCATGCCACCGTCGTCCATTCGATGACTCTTCGCACAGATTTCTTGCAGCTGGCTCGATGTGCAGGCTATACTGAACGCAAGCACGGCGAGGCACGCTTCGGGGTGCCGGTTGGGCCATGTCTCAGCCAGCCATCGAGATGCTCCCGACGTGAACCGTTGGGCAAGGTGTAAAGAGTCCGAAGGCGGAGGTGTTCTAATGAATCGATGCTCGATCTTCGTACTTTCTCTGATCGCGGCAGCCGCAATTCCTCTTTCTGGGGTGGCAGCGGAATATGCCGAGGACGGTGACGCCCCGGATGGCGTCCCTGCGAGTCAATTGACGACCGGCGTGGGCCCCCTCACCGCGATTACTGGCGAGTTGAATCCGGCAGCCGGTGATCACATCGATACGTACTGCATCAAGACGGGGAACATCGACGATCCCAGCCTACCTTTCTTTTACGCCTCGACGAGCCCGACGCTCGGGGGCACCATGGCATCGCCCGGTGAGCTGCTGGCCAATGCCCGCATGTGGCTTTGGAATGAGAGCGGACCGCGCGACGGGATCTTTGATGTCCTTCTGGCGAATGACAACGATCAGATGGCAGGTGCACTGGGTGCCGCCACGATCTCCGAGCCGGAGGCGTTCTCGATGCTGACGGGAGGGGGTGTCGCTTCGTCGGCAATGGGAGTAACGCTCCAGGCGAATCATACCTATCTGCTTTCGATATCCGAGTTTCCCAACGATCCGCAAGACAGCAACGGAACGGACCTGGCCGATTTTGGCCCACCTCCCAGTACCGACCTGGTGGGCAAGAATTCCATGGCTTTGGAATTCGTCGATTGGGAGCGAACGGCCAACACGGGCCTCGCAAGCTATACGATTGCCCTGCAATCGGCACAGTTTTGCGCAGTTCCCGAACCGGCTGGCATGTTTGCCTGGCTGGTTGTAGCGGCGGCCATGGGCTATTGCTGGCGGAAGTAAGGCTGCCGTGGCGGCTACTTGCTGGCAACGCCCGCGTTGCGCAGTTGCTGGATGGCCTGCGTAATCGACTTCAGTTCCGACTGCCACCGATCGATGGCGTCCGAATTCTGGGCAGCCTGACAGGTCTGCACCAGCCGTTCGCACGCGCGGGCGACATACCATCGCTGTGCGGGATCAATTTCCTTCATGCGCGACTTCAGTTGTTCGTAGGCATCCTGTTGCATTCGAGTGGCCTCGTCGCCATCTCCCCGAAGGGCTCGTGCGCACCCCAGGATTCCGCGAGCGCGGGGCAGGTCCAGCCCGTCGGGGGCCTGGGCGGCGTAGTAATCAATGGCGCGCGTCACTTCGGCGATTGCGGTCTCCGTCTGGCCCTGGCCCAGTAGCGACTCGGCCAGCGTCAAGTGGACGCGGGCGAGTTCTTGGGGGTCGGTGCGGGTCTGGCGCTCGACCGCCGCCAGCAGGGCCTGCCCCATCTGCGTGGCCAGGTCGAAGTCGTTCCGCTGCAAGGCGACGTCCTGCAGGAGTCGCATGGAGCGACGGGTAAAGGGATCGTCTTCCGTAAGCTTGTTGCGTCGCAGTGTGGCCGCTCGTTCCGCCAGCGAGGCCGCCTCCTCCAGCTGGCCGGCGGCCTGCAACCCCGACGCCAGGTTGTGCATCAGGGCGATCGTCGCCAGATCCTCTTCCCCAAAATGGCTTCGCGCCAGTTCCCACGTCTCGCGTAGCAGGGGCACGGCCTTGTCGATTTGATTGGCCTTCTGATACGCCTCCGCGAGATTGTTCATCGAAGTCAAGGTCCCCTTTTCGAAGGGACCCAGCTTGGCGCGGGTCCGTTCCAGATTCTTTTCCAGCATGGGCAAGGCCTTGTCGAGCATTCCCGCGCGTCGAAAGCCGGCCGCCAGGTTGACCATCGAGTTCAACGTGTCTTCATGCTCGGGCCCCAGTTGCTCCGATCGCACGTCGAGTGTTTCCTGCAGCAGGGAGAGGCCCCGGTCAAAGTCCCCCGCCTCCATGTACGCGTAGCCCAGGTCGTTCATGGCTGCCAGCGTGCGAGGGTCCGTGGCGCCGAACGCGGCGATGTGAAAACTGCGGGACTGTTCCAGAATGGGGACCGCCTCCTGGTACAGCCCCAGTCCACACAGCGTCTTGCCGATGGCATGGTTCAAGGCCGAGCCAATCTGCGGATCGCTCTGTTGACCCAGCTCGGGGTTTGCCGCGGCATTGACCAGGACTTCGTACACGGTGATCGTGCGTCCGTCGCGTTCGGGGTCGGGGCTTTGGAATGAGCCCACCATCAGGTCGGTCACCGATTCCGCGCGGCGGCGAGCCTGTAAGGCCTCTTCGTTCTTGAGCTCCAGCTGGTGATTCGTCCGATTGACGTACGCGGTCAGGCCCAAGGAGGTGACCAGCGACAAGAGGATCGTGGCGGCCAGCGAGCCCACGATGCCGGGATGCTTTCGCATCCAGCGGCGGGCCCTCATGTGGGGCGGTTCCGCATGGGCCGTGACCGGCTCGTCCGCGAGATAGTGCTCGATGTCCCCCGCCAGTGCGGCCGCCGAGGGATAGCGATCCTCGATCTTGAGGGCCATCGCCTTGAGACAGATGGCTTCGAGCGCCCGGGGGACCCCTTTGTGCACCTCGCGCGGCTTGGGGAAATGGCCCAATTGAATATTCCGCAAGAGCTTGCCCGCGTCGGCGTCCTTCTGGGCCAGCGTGCCGGTGAGCAAGTTGTAGAGCGTCGCGCCAAGACTATAGATGTCGCTGGCAGGGACCACGGCACTGACGCGTCCCGCCGCCTGTTCGGGACTCATGAAGGCAATCGTCCCCACGACCTCACCCATCCGGGTGGGGACCGACTCTCCCCCCAGCTCCGGGACGATCACCGTTTCATCCGAGCGGACCGATTGCTCCACCTCACCCACGGGCTTGGCCAGCCCCCAATCCACCACCAGCGTCTCGCGGAATTTTCCTAGCATGATGTTGGCTGGCTTCAGGTCGCGATGCAGGATGCCGCGGCTGTGCGCGTATTCCACAGCGTTGCAAACGTCGATGAACCGCTGCAGCAGTTCCCGCAGGGCCAGCGTCCCCGCTCCCGAATCACGCCACTCCTTGTCCTTGGCGTGGTATTCGCTGATGGCCTCTTGCAGACTGCTCCCCTTGATCATCCGCATGGCGTAATAGGGCCTGCCGTCGCGATACGACCCGAGCCCGTATACGGGGACGATTCCCGGATGTTCCAGGCGGCCGGTGATTTCGGCCTCCTTCAAGAAGCGAGCCCGGTCATTGGGATGGTCGGCAAAACGGGGTTTGATTTCCTTGAGGGCCACCTCGCGCGTCAGTTCGGTATCCAAGGCTACCGAGACCATTCCCAACCCCCCTTCCGCCAGCGGCCGCAGGACCGAAAACCTCTGTTCGGGTACCGGGTCCCCCGCCGTGGAGGGCAAGATCGTTTGCAACAGGCCTTCCTCAACGGCGGGTCGAGGCAGCTGGGACATCCTGAGGGAGACCTGGGGATCCCCCAGCGACACCAGATCGTGCCGCAGTGTCCCCAACGGCCCAACGGAGTCCAGGCTCTTCTGCGGGTCGTTGCCGTGCTGCCGCACGTGCTCGGCGACAAGCGCTGTGAGGAGCTGCCGGCGATCGGCCGTGAGAATCCCCTTCTCCACGAGGACTTGGCCCAGGGGTTTGACCTTATCGAGCATCCAGGCCTGCATGGCCTCGATCAGCTGGCCCTGGGTGACGAAATCGAGCTGAAAGGCCAGGATGCCGAACAGCAGGTTTTGGTCGTGTCCGCGGTCCGCAGCGGCCATGCGTTTCACCCTTTTCTTGGTGGAGATGCCCTTGCATTGTATCGCAACTCGTGGTTCAATGCTTTTGTTAAAGTACTTGAGCACCGCTGGGGATGTCAGGTACCGACGTTTGCGCGAACGGCTGCCATCGGCAGTGACGAGGCGCAGTGAGAACGCACACGGGAGTCAGAGCAATGGCACGGATATTCCGCAGAGGTCTGTGGTTGATTTGCATGATGGCAGCGAGTGGCTTGATCGCCACGGCGCAGGGACAGCTCTTGAATTCCTGGGAGGGTTCGCTCGAGGACTGGGACCCCAACTGTGGAATCTGTGCCGTCAATCCGGCCCACACGCTCAGCGTGGTGTCGATGCATGCGACGCAAGGGACGCAATCCCTGAAAGTCGAGATGCAGAGCCAGGGATATCAGCGATGGGGCGGTCGCACCCTCAGTGGCCAGGCGCTCCAGGACCTGATTACGGCCGCCTCGAATCCTCGCATCAATGTGTTGGAATTCGATGTGACCTACGACACGAGCTTCATTCCGCAAGGATCGGTCACCTTCATCAATCACCAATTGGCCTTTCAGACCAATTCTGGTTGGAGCCAGGTGGACTTCAACTCGGCTGCGGGTGACCAATCATCGGGAACGGTCAATGAGACCGTGACGATTTCAGCCCCCTTGTCTCGTTTCGGTTCCGTGAAAGCCGATTCGTCGAGCGCGGACCTGTATGCTGCCAGCAATGGCAACTGGGGCGCCGGTCAGACGGCGGCCGTCTTCGTGGACAACCTGCGGATTACGCAGTATCTGCCGGACCTGGACGGGCTGAACGGAGTGAACGGCGACGATTACGGAATTTTCATGGCGAACCATCTGCGGAACAACATTCCTGGCACGGGGCAGCAGCGCTACTTGCTGGGGGACCTGGATTTCGACGGGGACAACGATTTCGCCGATTTCTTGACCTTTGAATCGGGCTACGATTTCGCCAATGGGGTGGGTAGTTTCCAGGAGTTCCTGGGTTCGCTACCCGAACCCGGCGGGCTCGCCGCGATGGGAGTCCTGCTGCTGGGCCTGCTGCGATGTCGGAGTTTCCGCAGCTGCGTTCTCGGATTGGCAGTCGCCGCAGGACTGACCATGTCGTCCACGGGGCAAGCACAGCAATTGCATTCCTTTGAGTGCGGTTCGCCCAGTTGTGACGGCATGGGGCTGGGTTTTGGATCGATTCCGTTTACGCACAGCGTCAGCACGATTGGTGCCACCGACGGTTCGAGCGCCCTGGCCATCACGCAGAGTGCAGACGGTTTCAATTGGGCCGCGCAAGCAACCTACGGAGGTGGATCGCCGAACTTCGTGGCGATTGGCAACGCGGTGAACGCCGGGATTCAGAACTACGCCCTGGACTTCGACGTGACGTACGATGCGGCGAGTCTGGCAACCGAGTTCCAATACAACGATGTGATGGTGGCCCTGAACAGCAACGGGGGCTGGCACCAGTACGGTGGGCTCGGCGCGATCTTCGCTGCCCCGTTACCCGGGTCGCCGGAAACGGTCCACGTCTCCATTTCGTTGGATCAGGCAGCCAACCCGCCGTCGGGGACAGGGTTCCTACCCCCGCCAGACCAGGCCGGATTCTACCAAATCAACCTGGCGTTGAACGGCCAATGGGGCTTGGACCCATCCACGATTTACTTTGACAATTTCCGCCTGGTGCAAGTCACCACGCCCGCAAAGCTGACGCTCGAGGTGAATCGTGCGACCGGCGAGATGCTGATCAAGAATCCATCTCCCAGTGCCTCCTTTGACTTCAGTTACTATCGGGCCACGAGCAGCGGCGGGTCGTTGAACCTGGCGGTTTGGAATAGCCTCGACGATCAGAATATTGACGCAGTCGATGGGCCAGACCCGGGAGGAATCGCGGGAGACAGTCCGCTGGAAGGTTGGGAAGAGGCGGGTGCGGTCTCGAGTTCCGCCTTGGCGGAGGCCTTCTTGCTGGGGAGTAGCGTCCGAGGACCCGGCCAGTTCTACAGCCTGGGCCGCTCCTATGATAACGCCCTCGACGGACGTGACCTGGTCTTTCAATATCGTGACATGACACGACCCGACCAACTCACCACCGGGGACGTGGTCTACATCAATGCGCCTCCCACACCGGACGCCGATTTCAATAACGATGGCTCGATGAACTGCGCCGATATCGACCGGCTGGTGACGCAGATTGTTTCTGGGGCCAATCTGCCTGGATTCGATTTGACAGGCGATGGCCTGGTCAATGCAAGTGACTTGGCGCAATGGCGATCGAGCGCCGGTGCCGTGAACATCGGCCCCGGGCGCTCGTATTTACCTGGGGATGCCAACCTCAGCGGTGCGGTGGACGGCACGGACTTCAACATCTGGAACGCCAACAAGTTCACCCAGGTTGCGGCCTGGTGTTCCGGGGACTTCAATGCCAGTGGGGCGGTGGACGGGTCGGACTTTGGAATTTGGAATGGCAACAAGTTCACCAGTTCGGATTCGGTCAGTGCGGTTCCGGAACCGGCCGGCGTGGGGATTTTCGTCCTGCTGGTCCTCGCTGCCTGCACGGGTCGCAGGTCCTTTGGTCTTGTTTGAGAACTCGCATTGCCAGTTGGCCCAACCATGCTGTGTCGCAAGAACCACGTCGGCTTCACGCTAGTCGAGCTGCTCGTGGTGATCGCCATCATTGGCGTCCTGGTCTCCTTGCTGTTGCCGGCCGTCCAGTCGGCGCGCGAGGCGGCACGGCGGACCCAGTGTTCCAACAATGTCCGCCAGTTGGGACTCGCCCTGCAGAACCATCACGATGCCCGGAAGTCCTTTCCGCCGGCGATGAGCCTGAGGTCCGGCTCGCTTGCTGGCGATTTCGGTGGTCTGATGAGTGGCCTGCGGCTCTTCCCCAACTGGGTGATCTACATCCTGCCCTACCTGGAAGAACAGGCCCTCTTCGATAGTTTCAACCTCAATTTTGAAGGTCCGCCTCCCGTCCAGATCAGTGCCGCCGTCAATGAACGTGCCCGGGGCACGGAAATCGCCACCATGCTTTGCCCCAGCGATCGAGGGCTCGGGAAACGGATGAGCCTCAGCATGGGGAACTGGGCGAGGGGCAACTATGGGATCAATGGGGGGCAGTACCTTCCCATCTGTGGCGTCGGATCGGGCAATTACAGCGGCTGCGCTGCACCGGACAAGGAGGCCAAGTACTCGCGCGGCGTGGCGGGCTACTACAAGGGAATGAAGATCAAGAACATCACCGATGGAACCAGCAAGACCCTGCTGGTGATGGAAATGCGGGTCGGGCTCAGCGACCGCGACCGACGGGGCGTCTGGGCCATGGGGATTCCCGGTTCCAGCGTGTTCTTTCGCCACGCCTCGAACCGGGTCAACTCTCCCAATAGTTGCCAGTCGGGTGATGACGACCTCAAGGATGGTGGACTGGTCGTTCAGGATGTGGGGGAACAGACGCTGCTGAAGGAATGCATGATGCCTTACGTCGCCTATGACCAATCGGCGCAAAGCGTCGTTCGCAGCGTGCATGTGGGTGGCGTCAATGCAGCCATGGCAGATGCGAGCGTCCGATTCATTTCTGATTTTGTCGAGGCCGGCGCCCAGAACGGCGGCATCGTGCTGGACCCTGCCACGTTTCGCACCTGGCAGCGATTGAATGTCTCCCAGGACGCTCTCGTGATCGAGACGGAGTATTGATGGCGCGCGGCACGGCGAGTCAGGTGGTGTGGGGTGTGGGGCAATGCCGTGACCGATTTTCCACCACAGATCTCGGAGCTCTGCCCCCTCTCCCCCACGCTG